>OLPH01000084.1_pt1 | contig 119378 bp, 107 predicted proteins | sample 1672951 | NCBI WGS metagenome assembly OLPH01 (sample SAMEA3136740, study PRJEB25190) | human gut metagenome | reverse complement strand
AAATACATAGGACACATAGGCGGCAGCCGTGTTGCCGTCCATGGTCATCATTTTCATTGCCATTGGAAACTCCTCCTAAAACGTAACTAAATGTTAAGGCGTAAATATAATGTTTCGTTATCCATAAGAGAGCTAAAAAGAGACTGCAGCAACATAATTCTATATGTATTTTGCTGCAGCCTCCCTTAGCGTTATGCAATTAATCAGAGTGGGATTCTGTCTGCATTACCAATATTATTTAATCAGATCGAGAGCCTGTTTGAGATCAGCGATGATATCATCAGCATCTTCCAGACCTACGGAGAGACGTACCAGACCTTCGCTGATGCCGGCAGCTTTCAGTTCTTCCGGTGTATATGTGGAGTGTGTCATGGAAGCAGCATGTTCGATCAATGTTTCAGCATCGCCGAGAGATACAGCCAGGCTGCACAGTTTGACGTTGTTCATGACGATAGCGCCTTCTTCTCTGCCACCTTTGAGTTCGAAGGAAATCATGCCGCCGGGCAGACGCATCTGTTTTTTAGCCAGTTCATACTGCGGGAAGCTCTTCAGGCCAGGATAGTTGACTTTTGCAACGGCCGGATGGCTTTCGAGGAATTCAGCAACCTTCATGGCGTTAGCCGAATGTTTTTCCATACGCAGAGCCAGTGTCTTCATACCGCGGGCGATGAGGAATGCATCAAACGGGCTGAGTACAGAACCCGTCATATCTTTGATACCGAAGAGACGTACGTTGTTGATGTATTCCTGAGTACCAACTACGAAGCCGGCAATAACGTCGCCATGGCCGTTCAGATATTTAGTAGCAGAATGAACAACTACGTCAGCACCAAGGGATAACGGTTTCTGGATGTACGGCGAGCAGAAGGTGTTATCAACTACGACGGTGATATCGCCCATTTCGTGAGCCATCTTGCTGATACCTTCGATATCGGAAATCTTCAGTGTCGGGTTAGCCGGTGTTTCGAGGTAAATAACGCGGGTGTTCGGTTTGATAGCTTTTTTAACAGCGTCCATATCGGTGATATCGACGAAGGATACTTCTACACCATAGCGGGTCATGCCGTGGTTCAGGAGAGCGAATGTGCAGCCATAGAGCGTATCGCTGGCTACTACATGATCACCTGCATGGAGCAGTGTCCAGAGAGCGGAAGAAATAGCGCCCATACCAGAAGCTGCAGAGCAGCAGGCTTCGCCGCCTTCGAGCATGGCAACTTTTTCTTCAACCTGCGTATCGGAAGGATTGCCAAGACGGGAATAAATGTAGCCCGGTTCTTTTAAAGCAAAGCGATTACCGCCCTGTTCAGCCGAATCAAATACGAATGTAGAAGACTGATAAATCGGGTTGGTCAGAGCACCGAATTCATTTTTCATAGCACCTGCATGAATAGCCTGTGTAGCAAAACCCATTTTCTTCAACATTTCTTTTTCCATTACAATTTCCTCCTTAAATTATATAGAATGATAATATATAACACTATTCAAAAGCTATGCAGCTTTTAATAAACAAAGTATGTTTTCTTGTTTTTATTTCGTTTCCTCTTGACAATGTAAGTGTAACATAATGCTCATCCTTTGTATAATACGTATCAATCGTGCTATTGCATAGTTTAAAACTATATAAATCCAAGACAAAAAACTGCACTCTCTCATGGCAGAGTGCAGTTAATAGTTGTTTATTACATTATACGGTATAATACCGGTACGTACCATCAATTTCCCGACGAATCAGTTGCCCGTGGTGGAGCAGGTATTCAATATGAGCCAGCGTTTCTCCCATGGCAAACCACTTCTGGGTCGGTGGGAATTCGGCCCACGACCTGCCCCGCATAGACCAGGAAAGGCAGGGGGCTAGTTCAAAGGCCGTCGCTCCTGGATGCGCGGCGGCCGCCTGCAGCACTTCATCGAGACGGCTGGCATGATGCCTCCTTAGCGCATCGATACGGCTGGCAATAGACGTATCTCCTTTGCGATGTCCCGGCAAGGCCAGCCGTACAGGCAGATCATATACCTTATCCAGGCTCTGCAGATACCGTTCCAGCGCATCAGGCATATGATACCAGTATTGAATATTCGGCGTAATATCAAAGAGAATATGGTCACTGGTAAATATAATTTCTTTGTCCGGTATATACAGGCAGCACAGGCCTTTTGTGTGGCCCGGCGTATGAATGACCTGAAACTCCGTACCAGCCAGCAGTATCCGTTCCCCATCGTGCACAGTCTGTACTGTAAAAGACGGGTCCGGCGAATATTTCCGTGCCTGATTGGAAAATTGATTCTTTATATCTTGCGGCGGCATTCCTTCGACCATAAATTTTTCCTCCGCATATCGCCAGGTGCTGCCATCAGTCGAATCGACGAGATACTGATAGTCATCATGATGCATGAAAATCCGGCTTCCCGCCCGGGCAAAATCTCCCACAAGCCCCGTATGATCGGCATGGAGATGCGTCAAAAATAAATCGGTTCGCGCCAGGTCAACACGGAGGCTGTCCAATCCAGTAAACAGCGCTTCCCGGCATTCCGGCCGGTTAAATCCCGTGTCAATGACTAAAAACCGGTCTCTGCCACGTACGACATAGGAATTCAGATATCGCAGCGGATTGTTTGGCAGTGGTACTTCAATGCGGTATATATCCGGTTCCGCACATATATGTTCAATCATCATATAAAGCTCCTTATCTCTGAAATATTATTTAATTATAACACAAAACACCAGAAACACGGATAACCTGCAGCTATCCGCATTTCTGGTGTTTTGTCCTGCATAAAAGAGCGTCAACAACTTTACCGTCAGGAATACAAAAAAATAATAACACGATGCAAAATACACAACTAATATAAAAATATAAAAAACTAAAACCTTACCAATCCCCCTACAAAAATACTCCCCCATGCCGCTGTGCGGCACTTATCACGAACCGATGTAAATCTACGCATTGTTTCTTTTTCAGGAAGCTTTTGCATACCCCCATATGCCACCATTCTCACTGCCCCCACAGTTTGTCCGGCCGGCTCCCTGTGCCATTTGATCTCCCCAGATGCAATGGCATCTCTTTCCCTGTCTGCAATAAAAAAGGCCCCTGCTGCATGTCCTATGCAACAGGGGCGAAGTATCGCGGTACCACCCTGATATTATACTCAGTGTCTTACCAGACATTCCCTAACGCGGAATTACGTCTATGCCTCCTGTTTCTCTAGAAAAAAATTCGACATAGCTGCTCCCGGGCGAAGTCGGATATACGGATCATCTCCCGGCTCTCAGCAACCGCCGGTTCTCTGTCAGAAAATACCAATCATACCCTTTACCCAATCATAGCATTTTGTGGCATCTATTCTTTAAAATATATGCCTATAGGAAAGATTGAATACATTATCTATGAAAAATCATTCCCTGTCAAGGCTTTTATTTCAGTTTTTCGCCACATTTCTTAAATTAAACGTTTAATCAGTGTGCTTTTTCTTATTCTTTTTTCTTCCGGGGATTAAAACGGTTCATTCCCTTATCCACGCCCAATTTCAGGCAGCCCAGAATGGCGTCTGCGGCTTTTTTGAGCCCTTCTTCATATTCTGGTACCAATTCGTCTGGAAAAGGCGTCAGAACGTGATCTACGACATCATGATGGGGCAATGGACGGCCTATGCCTACACGGAACCGGATAAAACGTTCACAGCCATGAGCCAGAAGACTCTTGATTCCATTGTGTCCCCCGGCACTGCCACTGGTCCGGATACGCAGCCGGCCTACGGGCAGATCCATATCGTCATATATGACATATACATCGGTTTCATCCAGTTTATACCAACGCATGAGCGGGCCTACAGCAGCCCCGCTGTTATTCATATACGTCTGCGGTTTGACCAGCAATATCTTTTCACCGTCATCCATCGCCTGGGCTACCAGGGCATCCATCTGACTCCGCCAGACCGTAACGCCAAGGCGTGATGCCAGTTCGTCAATGACGCGGAACCCCGTATTATGCTTCGATTTTTCATATTCCCGGCCCGGATTGCCCAGGCCCACTATCATGTGCACCTTCGTACCTGCCTCTTATTTGTCAAACAGACGGCTGACCGATACATCGTGGAAAATACGCATGATTGCTTCGCCGAGAAGCGGTGCCACAGAGAGAACTTTGATTTTATCAATCTGTTTTTCTTCCGGAAGAGGAATCGTATTCGTAATAATCAGTTCCGTAATAACCGAATTCTTAATGCGGTCCACCGCCGGATCTGTAAGGACGGCATGGGCACAGGCTGCATACACACGGGCAGCACCCATTTCTTTCAGTGCCTTGGCACCACCGCACAAGGAACCTGCCGTATCGACGATATCATCGACGAGAATACAAGTCTTGCCTTTGATGTCACCGATGACATTCATGACTTCGGCAACACCCGGACGGGGGCGGCGTTTTTCAATGATTGCAATAGGCGCATTGACGCGGTCAGCCAGGTCACGGGCACGGGTTACCCCGCCAAGGTCCGGAGAAACGACGACGATATCGCCCATATCACATTCTGCTTTCTTTTGATTGATATATTTAGCAATGATAGAAGCAGAGCCGAGATGATCGACAGGAATATCGAAGAATCCCTGAATCTGTCCGGCATGAAGATCCATCGTAACCACCCGGGTAATGCCGGCAGTCGTCATCAGGTCAGCAACCAGTTTGGACGTAATCGGTTCGCGGCCACGGGTCTTGCGGTCCTGACGGGCATATCCATAATACGGCACAACTGCCGTAATGTGACGGGCCGAAGCACGTTTCAGCGCATCTGCCATAATCAGCAATTCCATCAGCGTATCATTGGCAGGCTGACATGTCGGCTGAATGACGAAAACATCCTTGCCGCGGACACTTTCATCAATCATAACCTGAATTTCACCGTTGTTGAATTTGCTGACAAAAGCCTTGCCCAATTCCAGGCCAAGGTAGTCTGCAATTTCTTTTGCCAGTTTCGGATTGGCATTACCTGTAAAAATTTTCAGCTTTTTCCCGTCTTCGTAACTCATGGTGAGCCTCCTAATTAAGTAGTGAAATATAATAACAGCAGTACCGATGGAACTTACTGATTATTTCTTATATGTATCGTCTTTTACCCAGCCTTCGATATTACGCTGTCTGGCCCGGCCCACAGAAAGAGCTTTGGCCGGAACATCTTTGGTAATCGTCGAACCAGCGCCGACATAAGCATAAGCACCAATCGAAACAGGCGCTACGAGATTGCTGTTGCATCCCACAAAGGCGTGATCGGCAATCGTCGTGCGATGTTTGATTTTGCCATCATAATTGACGGTAATCGTTCCGCAGCCGATATTGACGCCACTACCGACATCACTGTCGCCAATATAGCTCAGGTGCGGCAGTTTGGTACCATCGCCGACGTTTGAATTCTTTACTTCCATATAGTTGCCAACCTTGACATGATTGCCGATCACCGTATTGGGACGGAAATGGACAAAGGGCCCGATTTCACATCCATCCTTGATCTGACAATCATGGGCATAGGTAAACTGTAAATGATCGTGGGACCCCATTTGTACGTTCGTCATGCGGACGTACGGCCCGATCTGGCAATCTTCACCGATAACGGTATTTCCTTCCAGAATTGTTCCCGGATACAAGACCGTATCCCGGCCCACTACTACCGTCGTATCTACATAGGTATTGGCCGGGTCGATAATAGAAACGCCTTCAGTCATCAGCTCATCAAGTTTACGGCTGCGCAGGACCTGTTCGGCCGCTGCCAGCTGTTGACGGGAATTGACACCCAGCGTTTCCCGATAATCGGGAGCAGCAAATGCGCTGACTACCCTTCCTGCACTGACCAGCATGCCAATAATATCTGTCAGATAATATTCGCCCTGGGCGTTGTTATTATTCACGTTGTGCAGCATCTGCCAGAGTAAAGACAAATCAAAGCAGTATATACCGGCATTGACTTCATCGACGGCCAGTTCTTCCGGAGTTCCATCTTTCTGTTCGACAATTTTCACTACCTGGCCGGCTTCATCGCGGATTATCCGCCCATAACCAGTAGGGTCCGGCATATGAGCTGTGAGGATCGTAGCCGCAGCCCCGCTCTTTTCATGCCAGTCCAGAAGGGATGTAAACGTATCTTTCGTAACCAGCGGCGTATCACCACAAGTAACCAGCAGCGTTCCCTGTGCATCTTTCAGCAGGGCTTCCGCCTGCAGGACAGCATGCCCGGTTCCGAGTTGTTCTTTCTGCATCACTGTTTCTGCTTCATTGCCCAGATATTCCTGTACCATTTCGCCACCGAAACCAACTACGACAATCTGCCGCAGTGTGCCCGCCGCTTTTACGGTTCGCAGGACTTGTTCTACCATCGGCACTCCACCGACTTTATGCAGAACTTTGGGAAGACGAGATTTCATTCTCGTTCCCTTGCCTGCTGCCAAGATAAGTGCAATCGTGTCTTTCATTCAGCCTTAGCCTCCCTGGTGTCAAATAACTTTACCATGTCTTTTTAGAATAACACAAACACTGCCTAAAATACATAGTAAATTTACAAAAAATTGCCACAAATTGGTAAATTCTCTTATGCTTCTTTGACATGCAAAAAGGAGAGGGGGCTCCTCTCCTTTTCTGACTCTGCTATTTTATAAAACATGGACAACGACATTCTGTCTGCCAAAATTCAAAGCTTCATCGCGGTCGTCCATTCCCAGATCGATGCGGTTGCCAACAATGGCTCCGCCCGTATCATCGGCAATAGCGTCCCCGTATCCTTCAATATACAGCCGCGTTCCCAACGGAATAACATCGGGATCGACAGAAACGAGGCCATGCGTCAGCCGGTGACCACCTGCGGTGATACCGCTGTTTCCCGGATCATCTGCCGTATAGGCCGTAGCATCCATCACCATACTGTACTGGTAAGAACCACTTTCTTCAGGCACTTCACGCCCGCTGGCATCAGCCAGAGCCTGCATTGTCTGTGTTCCGACAACTCCGTCGGCGTCTAACCCATGATCTGCTTGAAAGCGACGCACAGCACTTTGTGTACCACTGCCAAACACACCATCTGCTCCATCAGATAAATATCCAGTATCAATGAGCATATATTGCACACTCTGTACAACAGAGCCGGTCATCCCCATTTCTACGTTCGCAGACGCAAGCGAAGAAAATGCAAAAACAAATAAAGCTGTGAGTAAGAAGACTATTCGTTTCTTCAAAAAACCACCTCTTTGCTAACATCAAAAAATCACATCGACAAAATTATAGCAAAAATGACACCATAAGTCAAAAAAATACGTATTTATGCATCGGTTTTCGTCTATTTATACTCTATTCTCTTTGTGCTCGTTCTTTATTATCCTCTATTTGTCACACTTTAATCATAAATTTTTATTACCAGGTACTAATTTTAATAATTATTATGCATTTTCGTGTTCCACCAAGTTCCTGACTTTTTCTGCTGCTTCGACGGAATCTGTCAGGACATACAGGTAATCTCCGGCACATAAACGGGTATGATAATCGGGAATAATTTCTTCTGTTCCCCGTTTGATATCGACTAAGGCAACATGATCCGGCCAGTCAATCCGCCCAATATATTTTCCATCAACGACGCTGCCGCTGCTGATAGTCAGCTCCAGAATATTACGTCGTTCTTCTGCAGGAAGCACTTTTTGTCTCGTCGCAAGAGACCGTTTAAGCAGTGTATCATAAATAGGCTGCCCTCCCAGAAGCTGTGCCGTCGCTAAAGCAATCATAGACGCCGTGCAAAGTACAAGCAGATGTTCATATGACGCCGTCATTTCCATGATCAGAATCGTACCCGTAACGGGAGAATGAACAGACGCTGCAAAAAACGCCGCCATGGAAATGACAATGATATTCGTCAGGTAATACGAGGAAATCACTCCCATTTGTACGAGAAGAATACCTATGCTGCCACCGCATAATGCTCCCAGTACCAGCATGGGAAGAAAAAATCCGCCCGGCGTGCCACATCCATAGCTGATCAGTGTAAACACGAATTTACCACAAAGCAGTGTCAGAAACAGAGTCAGCGACAACGGCAGTTGATACAGGCTGTTGATGAGGTCATTGCCCCCACCGAGAACCTGAGGAAATCCATATCCCAATATACCCGCCGTTACCAGGGCAAAGGCAATGCGCATATAATCATTGCGGAATACAGGCAATGCGTAGAATCGGCCAATATTGAGAAGCCCTTTATTAAAAATAATTCCCGCTACACCAATAATGATTCCCAATACAACAGCCAGCCACATGTAACGTAACGGAAACGGTGGCAGCATGCCAAAATGAAAAATCGGGTCCCGGCCAAATACTACGCGGCTGACCATGGTTGCAACCAGAGCTGCTGCCATAGCCGGAGCCAGCACGACACTGGAAAAATTGCGATGAAGTTCTTCCAGAGCAAAAATCGCCCCTGCCAGCGGTGCATTGAATGCGGCCGCCAGACCGGCGCTGGCTCCCGCCGTGATTAAGTAGCGCTCTTCCATCCTCGTCCGCCCCAGTGCGCGGCTCATCCCCTGTGCGGTTACCGCACCAAGCTGAATAGACGGCCCTTCCCGTCCCAGGGACAGGCCCAGCCCAATCCCCAGGATACCGCCAGCCAGCTTGACCCAGAGGACACGCAGCCATCGCAAACGCACGACGCCGAGAATGATTCCTTTTACTTGCGGAATGCCACTGCCGGATGCTTCCGGTTCATGCTGTTTCAGCCGGTACAGTACATACGATGCTAACAGTAAAAACACAAACCATAATATATTTTCCATCCATCCCGCCTGCATGAGCAGGACGTATATCTGTTCGCGCAACCGGGTACCCGCTTCGAGACACCAACGGAAAAAGCTTATGACAATACCGCTCAAGAGCCCCACCCACGCGCCTTCTGCAAACAAGCGCAGGCGGAAGCGGGGCCAGTGGTTTAAATTCCGTATAACCGGAATAATATCTATTTTACTTTGCATGATGCCAACCTCCCTATATATGGTCAGTATATCATATTTTTTATATTTTGATTATTTTATGACGTTTCTCATGATATAATAAACGGCATAGAGTACATCATCGTATAAAAAACGCAATATATTATAGTATATATAATATAAGAAACAAGTGAATTAAACGATGGATAAACATAACATTTTTTATGGCAAGGAGGCCTATACAGTGCATACGTACCAGCCCGATTTTGATATTGAATCTGCTGTTTTGCATGAATTATCTTATATGATCCATATGCGTGAACAGTTCCACGCCCACCCGGAATTGAGCGGCCGGGAACACGAAACTAGTCAGACAGTCCTTCACGAACTCCAGAAAGCAGGCATAGAAGATGCCCGCATCATCGCTGATACGGGAGTCACCGGTCTCATCCGGGGGGCACTGCCCGGCCCGGTCTTACTGCTCCGCGCCGACATGGATGCACTGCCCCTGACAGAGCAATATAGTTGTTCCTATACCTCCCAGACGCCCGGTGTCATGCATGCCTGCGGCCACGACGGACATACGGCCAATCTTCTCGGCGTCGCCCGCATCCTCCAGGCTCACCGGAACTGCCTGCGTGGCACAATCCGCCTCGCCTTCCAGCCTGCGGAAGAAGGAGACGGCGGCGCTGCCCGCATGATAGAAGCAGGGATATTACATAATCCTCATGTCGATTACGCTCTGGGGCTGCATGTCGCCGGCGGACTTCCCCAGGGATACATCGGTCTTCGCCATGGAGAATGTTCTGCTTCTTGTGACGATTTCACCATCACAATCCATGGAAAAGGCGGACACGGATCGCGGCCATCGGATTGCATCAGCCCCATTCAGATGGGCGTATCCATTATCTCCCAGATTCAGGACTATGTATACCATAAACGGGCCGATGGCGACGGCGTCATCCTCACCTTTGGCCAGTTCCAGTCCGGCCATAATCCCAACGTCATTCCCGATACAGCAGAACTCAAGGGAACGCTGCGCACATATAATGAAAAAAAACGTCAGGATATACTGGAAACATTGCAGCATATCCTGACCGCTTCGGAAACCATTTATGGTGGTACCTGCCAGCTTCATGTCGTTCCCTTCTCCCCAGTATGCATAAACGATGATGCCGTCACATCCCGCGTCGAATCCATCCTGCGCCACCACATGGCTGACCGCATCCAGTTGATTACCATGGAACGCGGCTCCGGTTCTGAAGATTTTGCCTACTTTAGTGCCGCTGTTCCTTCCTGTTTTTATTACACAGGCATCTATGACAAAGAACCTGTATTCGGCCACAACCCGGATTTTCACTGGGATAGCCATGCATTACAGTACATGGCAGAAAGTATGCTAACCCTTGTGTATTACTTCGCCGGCTGATTCTTCCTGACCGGCAAAAGATTGCAGACACGGCCGCAATACTGATAAAATATGTGCTGCTGTCTGCGTCGGATGCAGATGCGTGACCAGATAATACACACGATCTGGCGGCGGGTTAGTCAGTTTCTGTATAACATACTGTCCCGTCGCCGCTAATTGCCGGGCCATGGAAATCTGCATAACAGACCACTGTCCCGGCTTATTCAGCATCAGAGGAACCAGGCTTGCATTATCCAGGCTGACATAACTGTTATTGACCGATGCCCACCATTGATCATGCCATGCCTGGAACCCAATGCCACTGTAATTATAAATTTCCATTTCCTGTGGCAGATCCCGGGGACTGCAGACAGGTCCGGAAATCTCGGTCCCGATTGGTCGGACTACGACCATGGGCTCACTGAACCATTTTTCTACTAGCGTATTCTGATATTCTCTGGCAATGAGAGAAAATCCCAGATCTGCCTGATGGCGTTCAACCAAATCATAAATCAATCCCGAATGAGAGGTCATCACCTGCAGATGTGTCGCCGGCGCATGTCCGTGCAGATAATCCACTATCGTTGGGATTACCTGGATATTCAGGCTGCTCAGAGAGGCAATCGTAAAAGACGACTGCCAGCGCCCTCTTCCCAGATGACAGGCATCCTTCCACAGAGACAGCATTTCATTGGCGATAGGGAGAAAATTCTCGCCTGCCAGTGTCAGGCGGAGAGATTTCATGCCCTGCCCCCGCTCTATCAAAATGACCTGCAATGCGGTCTCCAGATCTTTTATCCGTTTACTCACCGTCGATTGAGACAAATGGAGATTTCGTGCTGTCTGAGAAAAGCTGAGTGTCTGGGATAAATCAACAAAAATCTGTAAATCTTCATTCGTATACATCCTTTTCCCTCTCTTCGTTTCATATTCCATAAATCAATATTATCAGTACATATCAGACTCTGTTTCTATACCTATTCCAAATCGCGATACATTCATTTGATATTTACTATTTTACAAAATCAATAAAGTTTCGTATAGTAGAAAATCATATGGTTCCAAATATTTTTACCCGAAGTGAGGTCCTACCATGGTTTTCCTTTACATTCTTGAACATACGATGCTGCCCCTGTTTACACTGGTACTTATCGGTTACCTTGTAGACAGAAAATTTCACATTGCTGTCAAGTCATTGTCTAAATTGCTCTTTTTCCTCATCATTCCCAGCTTTATTTTCACTAACATTTATAAAACAAATTTTCCCAGCAACAGTATAAATATCCTGCTCTGTGTGTTTGTCCTGCTCTTCATCTCTTTTGTTATTGCCAATATTATCAGCCGGTGGAAGCATTATGACGCCGGAATGACTGAATCATGCCGCAATGCGCTGATGTTCAATAATACTGGCAACCTTGGCGTCGCATTAATTATCCTGGTCTTTTCTCATGAACCATTTATTGTAAATGGCCAGACACCGTATCTGGATGAAGCGATGGTCGTCTGGATTATAATTTATGTAGTTCAGAGTGTCGGCCTCAATACGCTGGGACTCTATCAGGCCGGACGTGGGAGACTTACTGCACGGGACACACTGAAAATAATGTTCCAAATGCCAATTATTTATTTGTTTGCAGCAGCGGTCCTGACCCGGTATCTCGGCTTACATGCAGAAAACTTTTATTTCTGGCCTATTATGGAAATGTCAAGTCAAGCCATCACACCAGTCGCTATGTTTACCATTGGCGTGCAGCTTTCACAAACGAAAATCGAGTGGCTGAATCCCGATGTCTGGATAATCAGCATCTTAAAATTCTTCATAATGCCCGTCATCGGCCTGGCTATCATTTTTACCGCCAATGTTTTCATGCCTGGCACTTTTACAGCGGTCGGGGCCATCGTCTTCCTCATCTATTGTGCCATTCCAACTGCCGTCAACACGGCTATGTTTGCCATGGAATTTGATAATAATCCCAATTATGCCACCCAGGTCGTCATGAATACGACGGCACTCAGTGCCATTTCACTGACATTAGTCATATTCGTCGGCCACCTTATATTTGTGTAATTTTCTATAATATTATACCTTTTATAAAATCAGAGATGCCAGATAATACATACCCTCGTATGCATTATCTGGCATCTCTTTATTCGTTATTGATAATCATTTCTTTTAAACATATGTTGTAAATGTAACAGAAATCCTGTTATAATCATGATATAGTAATCATAGAAAAAAACAAATGACCGATATACAAGAAAGGAGACATCCATCATGAAGGCTCTCGTACTCTACTCATCCCAAACTGGCAGAACGAAAAAATTTGCCGAAGCAATCCGTTCCGTACTCCCCGAAAACACGGATTTCCTGCCCATGGAACAAGCCCCGGAACACTTTGACGACTACGACATCGTCTTTGCCGGCATCTGGTTTTTAGATTACAAATTGGATAGCGTATCCCGGTCCGTATTACAGCGGCTGAATGCAAAAAAAGTAGCTATTTTTGCGACTATGCACCGCGACTTATATTCCGATGAAATCTCAAAAAACCTGCGCCAGGCCGTCGATCTGCTGCCACCCCATGTGTGGGTTGCCGGTACGCACGTCAGCTACGTAGACGAATCCATCGCCAGAACGCCCCTGGGCAAGCAGGAATCGCTCCGTCTGGATACACTCCAGGACTTTGCAGCCAACACCTATGAACGGGTTCTGACAGCAGCATAGCAGGATAGTACGATAAAAAACCGGAACAGAATGAGAAGAAAATTTCTCATCTCTGTTCCGGCTTTTTCATTGCTTACTTTATTTTCTCATATCTTTTTCAAAGACATACTCTGTCTGATTTTCCATGTGAAACCGATGAAGCATATCGATAAATTCTTTTTCTTTATGACGGATATAATGAATAATTCTCCATTTAAATAGCGTGATTTCACGGCGCTTCATTTTTTCCATCTGCGTATCGGTAATCATATACATATCCCGCGAAGGAGTCTGCACAGCCAGTCCGGAGATATAGCAGTCTTCCCGTTTACGGAGTTCCAGGCATATGCTATAAGGAGCAAAGAACCACGTCGTATCATCGAGCAAATCAACCGCTATCTTAGCCGTATCTACAGAAAACTTCGGCATGATGTAAGATGGAAAATACAAACTATGCCAATGGACATAATCTGCCCCCCAGTTGATATATATCTGCTTCCTGCCATCCAGATCAGACGGCATCAAGACAGTTTTATTATGTATTTTATGCCGGCTTACTACCATCAGGGTTTCGGAATGAATCTTCCGGACCCTGATATGGGGCACCCGTTGTTCCCGCAGAGGAAATCCAATATCCAGTACATGGAGCCGTACCTGTTCATATATTTCATTGAATTTGGCTGGCGGACTGTGTTTTACGTGTTTGCCATTCCCGGTATTTTCCTTGCAGTGCTTTGGTGGTTATTTGTTCGCGATAACCCTCGTGACAGCAGACATGTCAATGAAGCAGAAATTCACTATATCGAACATCCTACTGTCACACTGGAAGATACCAAAAAAAGCACATCCTCCAATGCAAAACATCCTGAAGGAGTTATTGATAAGATTATTCGTACAAAACTAGTAACTCCCTTAAAATCCAATAAAGAAATCCTGAAATCATGGAATGTATGGGCGGATGCGGCTGGCTATTTCTGCCTTGTAGCCATTACCTACACCATTATGACATGGATTCCTACATATCTCGTGCAAGTAAAGCAATTTGCCATTATGAAAGTGGGATTAGTTGCTTCCGCTCCATGGATTGGCGCCGTCTTGGGCAATGTTATTGGTGGAACACTATCAGATAAAGTATTTCATAGCCGCAGAAAACCCGTTATGCTGATTACCGCTATCAGTACTGTTTTTCTGATGTATTCTCTAAAATATGCCCCTAATGATATGACCATTCTTGGTTTGCTTCTTTTACTGGCCGGTACTTTCCTGAATCTTGGATATTCCATGTTCTTAGCCTATCCTATGGGCATTGCTACCAAAGATAAAGTGCCATTTGCTGCAGCTATCGTAAATACTGCTGGTTCATTAGGCGGAGCATTTGGTCCTTTTGCCGTAGGGCTGATACTCGACATGTTTGGCTGGGATCATGTCTTTACCTTCCTTGCTGGTATTTCGTTATTAGTTGTTTTCCTTCTTATTACCATGATAGAGCCGATTCAAAAAACCGATTCTGTTCCAAATAATAATTAGTTTTCCACCTGTTAGAGGAGATGCTTTTGATGAAAACATATATTTTGATCCTATTTCTGACGATGCACTGGCATATGCACGTAAACATCTGGACGTTGTGACGTGGAAGGATGATAAAATCAATTCTCCCTCCGATGCAGAAGCATGCATTGTCCGTACTTACAAAATTGGTAAAGAAGAAATAGATGCCATGCCAAAACTCCGAATTATCGCTAAGCATGGTGTTGGCACAGACAACATCGATATTCCATACGCTAAAAGCAAAGGCATCCTCGTAACCAATACACCGACTGCCAATTCAATTTCCGTAGCCGAACAAGCCATTGCACTGATTTTCGATTGTGCTCGTAAAATCACACAGTCCCATATAGACAATAAAAAAGGACTGGAGCACAATCAACCGATGTATCTCAAAGGATATGAAATTACAGGAAAAAGATTAGGCCTCATCGGAATCGGTCACATTGGTTATCTCGTCGGGAAGAAATTAAAATCCGGATTCGATATGGATGTCTATGCTTATGATCCATTTATTTCTGCAGAAAAATGCGAATCGATGGGATTTCATCATACAAAAGATATGGACGATATCATTAAAACCTGTGATGTCATTTCTATCTCTGTTCCCTTAAACGATGCTACACGCAATCTCATCAGTAAACGTGAATTGGGAATGATGAAACCGACAACCATCTTAATCAACACATCGCGTGGCGGTATCGTCAATGAAACCGATTTGTATGAAGCTCTGCAAAACAAGAAAATATGGGGTGCCGGTTTTGATGCTTTTGTCTCAGAACCACTTCCCCCACATGATAAACTCTTTAATTGCTTCAATTTTGTCGGCACGCCCCACAACGGCGCGAATACGTACGAAGCCCTGACCCGTATGGGCACAGGTGCCGTCGATGAAATCATCCGCGTAAGTGAAAACAAACCTACTCTTACAAATCTCGGAGCTAAAATTCATTAAAATCATCTTTAAATAAATAATAGAAGCGCTGGCAATATCTTTCACTGTCAGCGCTTCTATTATTTATACTATATCAAATTCCATACTTATTATACAATTCATTGCGGAATGCCTCATCCTGTACGGCATGCCGGGCGTCGTCCAATTTATGCTCGTCCATCAGGTATTGAATCAATGTGCCAAGCCGTTTCTCCCCTTTTTTAATCCCCTTTTCTTCTCCTTTTTCAAAGGCTTCCCTAGTATTTGTATTGTAATCTATGATAGCCATTTCCCGGTTGATATAGGCTCTTCGTTCTGCTGTATTCTGCATGAATTCCCGGGCCGCTTTCATGGCATCATGAATCGCTGCATCACTCATGATCAGTTCCTCCTTTTCCTCTGCATTCAGTTTGTTGGCAAAAAACGCCAGCCACCTCTCCATTTTCGTCATCTTCCGCACCGGTTTCACTGGCAGTTTGACAAATTTAGGTATTTCCAGAAAATGTAATACTAAGTCCTTGTTCAGCCGGTCACCCGTCTGTATGTTATACACGCTCCACAGAGAATGAGCCTCTTCCTGGGGCAATATATTGAACCGTAACAGGTTGACCGTAATACAGGGTTTTACGTCTTTATAGTCCCCTCCTGGAGGCAGAGACATGAGGTACATTCTGGCCCAGTAGCACAAGGTGCGTCGTTGCATATTTTTCTGATTGATGACCTGTACTTCAATATCTACCTGTTCCCCCGTATCTAGTGTACAGGCCACATCCAGCCGCGATAATTTTTCGTCATACCTATCCGGTATCAATTCCGTTGGGGCAAATACAATGTCACAAATTGGATGACCCAAATCTTCAGAAACAACGGCATTGAGAAAATCCATGGTGATTTGTTTCCGCTCCGGTTTTCCAAATATAAACTTAAACAGGACATCATTCATAGGATTGAAATTATGCTCGCTTAGTCGTGAATCCAGCATATCATACCGGGCTTTCCTGTTCATTTCATACATAGTCAATACACTCATCTTTTCTTTATTATATCATGAAAAAAACAAAAAAAGGTCCACACAACTGCGCCAAAAAGCGCTAATCGTGTGAACCTGAAGTTCCATACCATCAAACCTTACATTCTTTACCAGGCATTACTTACAGCATACGCTCCACTCCTTATATACAGTCACTATCAAGATCTTCATTCTCACCTATACCATAACAAAAAAACATCATATATGCAATATAGCAATACACCTTACCTCCAAAACAGGATAAGGTGTATTGCTATATCACTTATATTTTACTTTCCACCGGAATTTCCTTACGTTGATTAACTTGTTTTAATCCTAAAGTAATTAACGTCGATGCTATCAGGAATCCTGCAATCAAGTAAAAGCCATACTGATTACTTCCCGTTGCAGCCCGTAATGCACCAATACCCACAGGGCCTACAAATCCGCCTAAATTAGCAATAGAATTAATAGCGGCCATCGCAATTGCAGCAAACTCACCGGAAAAGATCATAGACGTCATCGCCCAGAAGGCGCCATAAATACTATAGGCTCCGCAAAATACGACGGTCAAGAATATAAAGGCCATTACCGGACTACTAGTAAATCCTAATCCAATAACACCTATTCCGCAAAGGAAAACGGAAGTAGCAACATGGAGATATCGTTCACCGGTCTTATCAGAATGACGGCTCCAGAAAATCATGAAGAACGAGGCAATAATTAATGGGACGGCGTTGAAAACACCAATTTCGAAATTAGATAATCCTACTGTTAAATGCTTAATTAATGTCGGTGCGAAAAAGCTTACGCCATAGAATGCACATGTCTTGCTAAAGTATATGATTGCTAAAAGCCATACAGTTCCACCAGTAAAGGCTTTCCATTTGGATTGCTTATGCTTTTTAGCGACCATTGCATGTTCTTCTTCAATCGTCTGTTCCAACCAATTTGCTTCATCTTTAGCCAACCATTTAGCATCAGAGGGCTTATTAGGCAAAATAAACCAAGTGATGATACCTGAAAAAAACGTAGGAAGCCCTTCAAGTAAAAATAACCATCTCCAACTTTGTAATCCCAGAGCATGTACATGATCCAGAATAAGTCCGGATAACGGTGCTCCAATAACAGCAGAAAGAGGCAATGCCAGCATAAACAGGGTAACCACCTTGGCCCGGTCTTTTGCTGGGAACCAATATGTCATGTATAACATGACACCGGGATAAAAGCCTGCTTCCATCACACCCAATAAAAAGCGGATGATGTACAAATGGGTTGCCGTCTGAATACAGCCACATAATGCAGAAACCAGTCCCCAGGTTATCAAAATCCGCCCAATCCATTTTCTGGCCCCTACCTTGGTCATAATAATATTGCTCGGAACTTCAAAGAGAAAGTACCCTATAAAGAAGATTCCCGCAACCAGTCCATATTCAGCAGCAGAAATACCTAAATCTGCGTTCATCGTCAATGCCGCATAACCGACGTTTACCCGGTCAAGTAAACAGAAGAAATATAATATAAGCAGAAACGGTATCAAACGTACTTTTACTTTACTCATCGTTTGTTTTTCGATTGCTTCCGTTACCATAACAAACCTCCTACGTTAAAACAATGCCAATTATTTCCCTTCTTCCCGCACTTTATCCCAAAGTACAGCTACGTCCTGCCAGTTTTCTGGTCGTTTTTCATTAAAATAAGTATGTGCATCGAGATCACGGAACCATTCCAGTCGTTTTTCTGTAGCCTGCGTCATAATCGGTGCCACACCAATGTCTTCCAGCATCTTCATGACGTCACTCATTTCATGAGCCTGCCGGGCTCCATGCCATGCACTGGCTACAACAAGGTAATTATTGTTGAAATCAAATGATTTCCCATCCAGCGTGTTGCCAATCGAATCAATTACCAGTTTATCTACGCCCAGTACGTTGGCAGCTTCCAGCATTTCTGCTCCCAATGCCGCAATGCCTTTCATGTAGATACTGCGGACAAATTTTACTGCGATGGCATCACCAGGTTTTTCCGTAATCTGTTTGATATTCATGCCATACGGGACTAACGCGTCGATAAAAGGCTGACAATTTGCGCCCGAAACCAAAATAGGTACTTTATAATGAGCCTGACTCAGGCTGGCCATAAGCGCCCCGTCAATGAAATTCCCGCCGTTTTCACTGATCAGCTGATTTTCTGCCCGTTTGACACTGGGCAGACTAGTCGATAAATCGACGATAAGTTTCCCCGGTGTCACACTGTCCAGCAATCCTTTCGTCGTATCCAGTGCAAATGCACCGGGTACGACCATCAGAATCATATCGCATTTTTCTACCACATCATTTCCAGAATCCAGAAGTGTGACCCCTGCTTTTTCTGCCTTGTCTTTTACAATATGTCCCTTTTCCGGATGATCCTGCATTACATCATAGGCGTAAATCGCTTTTAATCCCTGTTCTACCAGGCCACTGCTGATTTCGTATCCTACTTCACCAAATCCAATGAATCCTAATTTCATGATATTCCTGCCTCCATCTATCGATAAATTATTCCACAATCTCTGCACCGATTCCTTTGACTTTATCTGCTACCCAGGGACGGATATAGGTGCCATCTTCTACAATGTGTTTCATGATCCCCGCTTCTTTTTCCATGACCTTCTTCGTCGCCGCTGCAATATCTGCTGCTTCTTCTGGTTTGATGACGACGATGCCATCACCGTCACCGACGATGATATCACCGGGGCGGACGATTTTTCCTCCAAAAGAAATGACCGTATTGATTTCTCCCGGGCCATTTTTATACGGGCCATTGGGAATCGCCGCCTTGGCATATACAGGGAAATCCATGGCTGCTATTTCATCGGAATCACGGATAGCTCCATCTACGATGACACCGGCAAGGCCCCGTTTCTGACAATAGGTAATCATCAGTTCTCCAAAAATAGCACGGTTTGCATCGCCGCCGGCATCAATGACGATGACATCGCCCGGCAGTGCCATATCCATAGCCACATGGAACATCAGATTATCTCCTTCCGGCACTTTGACTGTAAACGCCGTTCCCAGCAAAGGTGCCTTGTTCAACGGGCAGATATCCGACCGTACCGCGGCCGTGCGGTTCATGCAGTCATCAATATTGGCTACAGGCATTCCCTTAAACGCTTCTACTAATGCTCTATCTGGTCTTTTAATCGTTTTGATAATTTTGCATCCTACACTCATTCTTCTCTTTCCGCCTTTCATGTATATAAATGATGACATTCATGTTTAATGCTTTACCGGTATAAGCTTCATGTCTTGATATCATTTTATATCCAGGCTATAATAAAGTAAAATGAATAAATAAATAATTAATAATCAATTATTTTCATATTTGCTGAAAGGAGTATCACACATGCATATACACGACATCGAAGCCTTCCTGACCGTCGTTCAGACCCGCAATATCAGCCGGGCAGCTGAACAGCTCTACGTATCCCAGACGGCTATTACCCACCGTCTGCAGAATCTGGAAGCCGAACTAGGGGTCACCCTGTTGGAACGGGGCCGGGGCATCAAAGAAATTTCACTTACTCCTTCAGGACAGGATTTTATGCCTATCGCCCACCGTTGGGCTGCTTTATGGAAAGAGCTGGATCACTTCAAAGAAGAAGGAGAAAAACTTTCTCTTTCCTTTGGCTCTGTCCAATACCTGAATGATTTTATCTTTCCACCATTATTTCAAAAATTGCTGAATCATCAGCCAAAAATTCATTTATCCCTGCACACTGAGCATACGGCAGAATTATATCCACTGCTCGAACGCAGGGAAATCGACGTAGCCATTGCCTGGCGGAACATCAAATATCCTGATATTCTCTGCACTCCCTGGAAAAAAACGCCTTTAGTCGTATTAAAATCCAGTACCACATCTGACAAAGGCATTTCGACCATTGACAATACCGATTTAAATCCCCAGGACGAAATCTATGTTCCCTGGACACCGGAATTCAAAAACTGGCATGATGACCACTGGCCCAGTGATATTTACAGCAGTCCTACACTTCTTACAGGAGCACCTCTCACATTGCAAGTATTGAAAAACAGCGGCCGTTGGTCAATCGTTCCTTTGGGAATGGCACAGTATGCTTTTTCGCTGGGTGGATTCACCTATTCGTATTTATCCGATTCTCCCGCGCCCCTGACCGCCTATATTATCCAGCACAAAAAGCCTCGTCCCACCACGCAGAGGTCTCTTTCTATTTTTTTCAAATACTTGCAGGAATTTTCGTTGAATATTGACAGACAAGCATTAGCTTATAAAGTGTAACACATTGTTTACAATACATCGGCAGGGCTTTACATTAAATCTGGCTTATTGGTATAATATATGCATAATACTCATAATTATAAAAAGAAGGTCGTGCCTATGCATTCTTCGTCTCTGGCAGTCGGTCTCCTTCTTCTTGCCCTGCTGCCATCTATTTTCGTCCAATACAGAGTCTTTGTCCCACTCCTGGCTCCTTACCAATCACGCCGCCTGGCAAAGGCATTTATCCTGATGTATGCCGCCATTGTCCTGTGCGTTGTTTTTGTGTTTTCACAAGGTATTGTAGGCATCGCCTGGATTTCATTCAAAGACATCATATCCTTGCACGCTATCCCTTATCTGCTACTCGGTCTGCTGTATGTGCCGTCATACCGGCTGCAGTATGTATTCGTTCTGGGAATGCAGGGCCTGTATATTGTGGCCCTCTTTACGTTCATCATGAATCTGGAACTTCTCATCATTCCCAGCAGCCAGTTTTTCTATTATATAGTTTTCTTTCTCCTGGCATACATGCTGTCCTATATCATCCTTACACCACTGCTGCTAAAATTTTTCCGTTCCTTGTTCATCACCTATCATATGGTCGATATGCTGTCGTTCTGGAAATACATCGCCTGGATTCCAGTCTCACTGATCCTATATTCTGCCATTCTGGCCCATACCAATGAACCAATAGCCCGCGAATACCTCATTCCGCGCGTACTGCAGGCCTTGTTTGGGATTTGTATTGCCATTACGATGTATCTGGGCACGCGGAAAATGCATTATGCCATCGAACTCAAGCGTGAAAATGCGGCCCTGCTGACACAGATGGAAATGTTCGCCGACTATACGCGGATGCTTCAGTCCGCTCAGCGGCGCATGTCCATATACCGCCATGACACACGGCATCAGCTGCGCCTTCTGTCCAAATTAATCCAAGAAAAAGACGATACAGCTTCACTGGCCTTACTGAAAACGCTCACGCAGGAACTGGCTCAGACCCGTCCCTATCACTGGGGAGAAAACACCTGTATCCGGAAGACACTGCTTCCGCTCATCGAGAAAGCCCGGGAAGACGGTATCCCCGTCATGGCAGACCTCTCGCTGGCGCCGCATCTTCCCTTTGAACAGGAACTGGCTCAGGCGGCCGCCCGTCTGGTAAACGCCGCGATTGCCGTCAGCCGCTCTCAGGATAAAAGCAAGCAGTCTATCACAATCATTGCCCGTCAGACAGAAACGACAATCATGCTTCTCATCGGCAACCGTCAGACCGGCCCGGTATTGATGGATGCTGAAGGGCATCCACAAAACGGCCCATATGCCGAAGTGATACCGGCCCTGCATCAGTTTATAATAAATCATCAGGGAGTCGGCCGGTATACCTGCAAGAAGGGATGGGTTATCGCCAACGTGCGTATTCCCTGTAAGGGAGGTGCGGCCGTATGATATGGATACTCATTACTACCTGTCTGCTCACCCTGTCCATTGTACCGCCGGCCTATCTGCAGTATGCTTCTTTTGCCCCCTTGCTATCCATAACGCAAAAAAAATGGGTGTGTGCCGGATACGCTGTCTGTTTCATGGCAGAAACACTGGTCCTGATCTATCTCTTTCTCGGCGGGCAGTGGTCCCACTCTATTTTCATGTTCAAAAAGCTGTATTCCCTTTTATGGATTCCCTATTTTATCTGGGCCGTCATCATCATCCGTCCCTATTTTTTCCGGCATATCTACGTATTTGCCCTGCGCACCATATTCATGCTGATGCTCCATACCTTCATCTATTACGTATTCTATGTATTCATTCATCTGGGCATCTTACCTGTCAGCGAAAGCTCCCTGCTCTACCCACTCGAACTGTTTGTTTACACCATCAGTTATATACTCTGTCTGCCTTTCCTGATCCGGTATTTCAATGAAATATTCCGCAATGACCATGCGCTGAGCACACGGGTTTACTGGAAATATATCTGTGTCCTTCCCTGCCTGCTCCTGGCAGAATCTCTGTTTTTTGTCACCCAGTCTATCCCCAATGTAATCTATTTCGAAATGCTGGTGCCACGAATCATCATTTCCTGCGCTACCCTGCTCGTCGCCCTGAGCGTACGGGCCGGCATCAATCAGGCTGATGCCATTTATTTGACGCACGAACGCAATGACGCCCTGGCCGCTCAGATCCAGTCCAATCAGAATTACGCCCAGTCGCTGAATGAATCACAGACATTGATGGAACAGTTTTACGAAAAAAGACGGGAATATTTACAGAAATTGACAACCCTCATATCGGATCACGACTATGATAAAGCCCTGGCCCTGATTGAACACATAGGTCTGAAGCTCAATCAGACCAAACGGCAGCAGTATTGTAAAAACGCGGTCGTCAATGCCGCCCTTACGACTTATCTCAGTGCGGCCATACGCAAAGGTATCGCCGTCACGGCCCAGGCCGATATCCCGGACTGCAGTCCGGCCTTCAGCACGGACCTGTCCATGGTCTTTTCCAATCTCATTGAAAACGCTGTCCATGCCAGTGAAAAACAGGCAGAAGGCAGGCGCGTCCTGACGCTTCTCGTCGTTCGTCAGGAAGATATGCTGAACATTCTCATAAAGAACCGCTTCGATGGCACGGTCATATTTAACGAAGACGGGCTGCCAACGACCGATGCCCCGGGCCACGGCATCGGCATGAAATCCTTGGCCCGCTTCCGGGACGAATACCATGCCAATGTCATCTGTACCTGCAAAAAGGGCTGGTTCAGCACCTACATCCGGCTGGCACTGCCAGACACATAACATCTTCTAAGAAACAACAAACAGGCTGTCGCAATGTAAGCTACGAAAGCTATTTTGCGATAGTCTGTTTTAGTTTGCCAAAGGGCCGTCCCTTTGGCAGATACATCATGCTGCAGATGGAGAAATCTCATGTATGACCCATCGCTTATTGACAATATCTCACCAAATAACAAGACTGCCGCATCCTGAATGAAATTCAGGATGCGGCAGTTCGTCATGCCTTTTGCTTCCGCCTCTGACGATGCAGGGATTCAGCGTTTGTTATGCCTTATTCTGGGCAGCCATAGCTTTCAGTTCTGGTTTAAATTCTTCTACCAGTTTCGCTTCTGCTTTGGCGCCTTTCTGCAGAGCTTTGTAAATGATTTCTGCCATTTCATAGCGGGTCATCGTGCGTTCGCCATGATACTTGCCATCTTCATACCCCTGGATGATGCCGTTGCCAGCCAGGCGGGATACGGCTTCATATGCCCAGTGGTTTTCCGGTACATCGGGGAATTCCTTGGACAGGTTCGGATTGAGGACAGACAAGAGGGCATCCATCTGATGCTGCAGGGTATTGACCTGGGATTCGAGATTCTTGACGTATTTTGCGCTTTCCGCCATCTGTTTATTCCGTGCTTTGTTGCCGCCGCGGCCGATGCGGACCGCTACGCCGCCGCCGATCATATTGTCATCCGAGCCGACTGTACCGGACAGGTTGACCATGACGTCTTCATTGGGGCGATAGAAGAGGCCCAGAGCCGTAGCCGTTTCGTTCTTGTAATTACCAACGGCTGCTGCCACATTGAACTTGGAATCGGCGTCAAATTCGAGAGGATGGAGGTTGGCCATAGCTGCTGCGTTAGCACCAACTTCGTTGATGCGGCTGTCCATCTTGCTGACGCGGCGGTTGGTTTCATAGAGCTGTGATCCATTGACCGCATCCAGGCTGTTGGCCGAAAGTTCTCCCGCTGCCACGTTGGTGATCTTCTGATTATTGGCGTTGATGCCATTATCATCAATATAGGTCTTGTCGCCAACTTTGTACGAAGAAGCTGTCACACTGCCCGATACGCTGGCATTGCCGCCTACGCTGAGGTCTTTGGCAACGGTGACCGTATCCTGGAAGTTTGCGGCTCCTGCTACATCGAGGGTGCCATCAATAGTCGCATTGTTGGTCACATGCAGGTCTTTCGTAGTGGTCGTGCCACCGACCGTGAGATCTTTCATGACTTCAGCATAATCCATAGTCGCTTTGCCCGTTTCGAGGGTATTGCCGGAAATGGTCGTCTTCGTAATCGAACCGTCGTCGATTGCCGTGTTGTGGTCCGTATTTTCGAAAGTCGTGCCATCCGTCGTCGTAGTCACGGTGCTCTTGCCTACCGTATCTTTGATGCTGGTAGTTGCCGTGTTTTCAATTTCTGCTGCACTGTTGGACAGTTTTTCTTCCGCCTTGTTCACCAAGTTCTTGGCATCGTTGGTAATCGTTCCCTGTTTTGCCGTGTTGGTGATATCCGCGCTTCCCTGACTTACGCTGGTGCTGGAAGTTCCATCGCTTGTGCTGACAGTCGTATTGACAAATCCATTGTCGGCATCTTTCAGGATATCGATGATGCTGCCGCTGACCAGTTTTTCCGTCGAAGTCGTTGCCGTCTTAACAGAAGCATTGTACTGGGTATCGCTGGCTTTGATCAGCTGTTCCGATTTATCCACGGTGTTGTTGGTATTGTTGGACTTGGTCCCGTCGGTGATGGAGGAGGCAAGGCTCTTTGCATCCTGGTTCACAACAGTGGTATTGGTGCCGTCCGTTACGGAGGAAGCGATCTGATCTGCTTTCTGCAAGTCGTTGGATGTATTGGTTCCGTCCGTAATGTTGGTATTGGTCTGGCCGGCAACCGTGTCGATGGTGGTCTTCTTGTCACCATCAATCAGCTGGGATTTTTCTTCGGCTGCACCGCGGAGATAGGAAGCGGTCTTGCCATCGGCCTGGCTCATTTCTTCCGTAGTCTGATAAGACAGCTGGGTGGAAGTATTGGAGCCATAATCGTTTGCTACTTTCTGTACGATGGAGCTGGTAGCATCGGTTTCTACATCGATAGCCTTGTTGGTGATCTTGTTCTTCGCTTCGTTGGTGATGTTTTCTGCCGTCAGGCTGCTGTCACCAGTTACGGTCGTGGTCTGGTTTCCACCTACCGTGGTGCTCAGGTTAGCTTTGTAGTCTTCCGTCACATCACCAGTTACGGTTTCCGTCAAGGTTCCTTTCACGGTATTGCTCTGGTTGCCATTGACCGTAGTGCTCTGGCTGCCATAAGTTTCCGTCACAGCTCCTTTGACGCTTTCCGTCTTGCTGCCACTGATGGTATTGGTCTGGTCTCCTGCTACCACATTAGACTGATTTCCGCCTACATTGGTGCTCTGGTCACCGTCAACCGTAGTTGCCTGGCTGCCGTATTTTTCCGTGACACTACCTTTGACCGTTTCCGTCTTGCTTCCGCTTACCGTATTCTGCTGATTGCCAGCTACGATATTGGTCTGGTTTCCGCCTACAGAAGTTCTCTGGTCTGTCTTGACGTTGGTAACCTGGGCGTTGAAGTTTTCTGTTTCCGTTCCTTTTACACTGACCGTACGGTCTCCGGACACGGTATTGGTCTGATTACCTGCCACATAATGGGTTTCATTTCCGCCCACCTTGGTATCCAGGTCAGATTTGTAGTCTTCCGTAACTTTGCCAGTAACAGTGGTCTTCATTTCGCCACCAACAGTGGTCGTCAGGTCTTTGCCAACGGTGTTAGTCATGTTTTCCGTAGCGTTGTTGATGATATCCTTGGCTTCGTTAGTAATAGTACCTTGTTTCGCCGTATTGGTAATATCCGTCGTAGTCTGGGTGGAAGAAGTCGTGTTAGTTCCATCGGTGACTTCACTGGAGATGTTATCTACCTTCTGATCTACCTTGGAGAATACCGTATCAGACGAATTAATCTGATTCAGGATTTCATCGACACGCTGTTGGAACGTCGAGGTCTTACCTTCCTTATCTTGGAGGACACTACTGGATTCCGTTGCACTCTGAGTTGCTGTATTGGTGTTACTATCTTTATCCTTCAGTGTGCTCTGTGACTGAGTAGATGTCTGTGTAGACAGGTTGCTGTTCTTTTCAGAATCGATAACCTTGGACGTTACATCGTTGCCTTCTACAGTCAAAGTACTCTTGTTCCAGTTACCATCTGCATCGGTAGATTTCGCCCATGTAGAAGTGCCGTTTTCATCATAATCAATGGCACTTTCTTTTTCACTGCCATCTTTCGTGCTGGTAGCTTTCTTATAGGACGTGATTTCACCGGCTGCCACTTTCGTGCTGGCCGTTACGTTGTTGTCACCTACAATACCATTCTTGGTCAGGTCGATTTCATCCACATTCAGCTTGCCATTGACCGTCAAGTCACCGCCGATGGTGGCATTGCCGCTGGTGGTGATGGTTTCAGCGCTCAGATTCTTCACACCGGTGAGGTTGCCATTTTGCATGGTTGCCGTGCCATCAGAGATGCTCTTACCCTGGATAGCACCGCCGGCGGTCAGGTCACCGGTAATGGTGGCACTGCCTGCTGTCAGAGCGCCCTGGATGGAAGCGCTGGCCCCTGTAATGGCACCGCCTGCGTGAATGTCACCCAATGCGGAGATGTTGCCCGTAGAAGTTACGGTGCCGCCGGTAATGGAACCGCTGGTGTTGATGTTGCCATTGGTGATGGTAGCAATCCCATCAGTCAGTGTCTTGCCGGTTACCGTTCCGTTGCTCATGGAAGCACCCTTACCGTCGGTTACTGTTTCGCCGGTGATAGTTGCCTTAGAAGTGACATTTCCATTTTCATCCACGGTGAAAGCCCCGTTGGCCCCTTTGATCTTGCCGTCAGCGCTCATAGCTGCCTTGGCTTCGCTGTAGGTATCGCCGCCGGTGTAGACGCCGTCTTTATCTACGACCGTGCTGTTGGTGCCAACCTTGATTCCATTTTCGTTCAGGGTAATCTGATTGTCATTACCCTTGTTCAGGATCATTTCATTGGCATCGGTCTTAGAAGTGGTCACGTTGCCTTGGGCGTCAATGGTAGTGGTGTTCTTTTGTAATACATTGTCATCGCTCAGGCTCAGTCCGCTGTTGACGGCTTCCACCAGTTTCGTATCTGCTGCCACACGGGCCGAAGTTTCTGCCGTAATCTTATCATCCAGTGCCGCATCGGCTGCTGCCCGTTCCTGGGCTTCCTTGGCATCAGCCTGGTTCAGGGCCGTGAACCCATCAGCCATGTTCTTGTTGATGGTATTGAACCCATCCACCATATTCTGGTTGACCTGCTGGATGACCTTATCCTGGGCTGCATCGGCACCAATTCGGGCAGCCGTTTCTTTTGCTAATGCCGCATCGAGATTGGTTACGTTTTCGCCGATGGTTTTGTCCGCTTTCACGATGGCCCCATCCTGTACGGCAGCATCGGCCTTGCTCACATAATTGTCGGAAGTCTGTTTTTCCAGATATTCCTTCACATTGGTGATGCGTTCGTTCAGAGCCGTATCGCCAGCTTCACGGGCCGTTGCTTCGGCAGTGATAGCATCAGCATTAGATTTAACCTGGGTATCGAGAGCGGAAAGGTTAGCCCCTACACTATTGGTTTGGACCACATAGTTTCCGGTCTTCGTTGTATCATCGTAAACAGCTTCCGCTTCTACTTTCCCTGCTACCGATACATCACCACTAGAGGTGATATCACCAGTGGAAATACTTCCAGATGTCAATTGCCCACGGATCTTCAGATCTTTGACGGTCTGATTTTCTTTGGTCCCTACAATCAGATTGCCATCCTTGGAAACATGCAGGGCCGTGCTGGTCTTATCCGTTGTAAACTGATCCGCATTGGCTTTGACCTGTGTATCCAGTGCAACAATATTTTCACCTACCGTATTGCCGGCCGTTACATAATTACCGCTCGTAAGGGTATTATCCACGACGCCCTGCATGCCTACGACTTTATTTTTAGCAGTAATATTGGTCTGGGAAACGATTTCCTTAGCACCTACCGTCGCCTGAGACGAAATATTTCCTGTTGCCGCAATGGTTCCTTGAGAAATAATGCTATTCGTGCCAATCAGGTCTTTCCCTTTTATGGTACCAGTAGCCGTAACCGTCTGACCAGCAATGGTTCCTACGGCTGTAATATTTCCCCGGCTATTAACACTTCCTGCATTCACAGCACCACCGGCACTCAGCGTTCCCGAAATGCTAGCTGATTTTGCAGAAACCGGACCAGCAACCTTCAATCCCGTTACATCCGTCGTCGTTGTGGTTTTTGTAGCGCTGTCATATGTTTCTTTCTGTAATGTATTGTCCGAAGAAAGAGTCAGTTTATCCGTTCCCAAGTTATCGATGACGCTCTGATGCTGGGCTAATTCAGTTTCGACGCTCTGCATAGCGGTTTTCAAATCTCCGATATCTCTTGCATTATTGGTAGCTTTCATCACAGTACCACTGATATTATCAGCATCTTTTTGAGTTCCTGTGATAACACTAGTACCATTAATCGTCGCAGAATTTATAGCCGCATAGCTAAATCCTCCGACCGGGAGGAGCATGAGGGCTGTGATGGCGGCCAGGGCCAGGCGTTTGGCTTTATCTCCTGTGCTGGCGGCTTTGGTGCGGCCTTTGGCTAATTCCGAAGCTACGACGTAGCAATTTCTTGATTTACTCCAGATGACTTTAAATATTTTATTCATGTTTTTGCTCCCTTTCTGTATAAAAATTCATCTATAACCCTAAATTTGCGTACAAAAATAAGACCTCACAAAAAATCTGTTTTTTCAGAATTTTTATGCTTCTTTTTTTAAAATAAACTTGAAATATTCTTCCTGGAATTGGCGGTATTTCCGTTTTGCCAGCGGAATCTGATATCCCTGGATTTCGATATAATCGCTTTTGATGACGTGAATGGCCGCCTGATTTACGATATACCCTTTGCCCGGTGAAATAAACTGGCCGGGAGAAATGGAATCCAGTGTCGCAAGCAGCTGTGCCAGGGCCTGGCGCGTCTCCAGAACCGCCCCATCGTGGGTATATACCTTCTGGATATGGCCTTTACTTTCTACAAACAGGATATCGTTGATTTCTTCCACTTGTATGCCGCCCCCGACAAGACGGAAAATGATTTTTTTGCTATGCCGCTGCCGGATGCTTTCCATGACCCGGTTCATAGCCTGATCAAACTGTTTTTGTGTAAACGGTTTGACGAGGTAATGCGCGGCCTGGACACCGAAGGCATCGACTGCAAACTCATCGCTCGTCGAAAGAAAGATGATTTCCGCCCGGCTTTTCTGGTTTCGCATTTCTGTTGCGACATCGGTTCCCAGCATACCAGGCATACAGATATCGAGCAGTACAATATCAAAATTCATTTCTTCTTCAAAGGCATCCAGAAACAGCATGGCATTATCATACCGGGAAATTTTGATTTCATACGTGCTGTCTGCAAAATACGTACGCACGGCGTTTTCCATGATATCCAGCTGTTCCGGTATATCGTCACAAAGGGCAATCCTCAGCATAGTATACCTCCTTTCGATATATGATATGAGCATCCGTCATTTCTCATTGCACTTGCATTATATCATGTACTTTTCCTTCGAAAGGCCTTCGTGTCATTAAAAGTGCATTTTTTGTCACAAGTGGGATTTCCTCATATTCACTCAGGTAAATTTACCGTTTCTTTTCATTTCTTCCGTCCCGATATGGACAGGAGATAGATTTCAACGTTCTTCCCCTTTTATAATTTTAGTATATAACAAAACATGTTCTGCCGATAGTATACTTTTGTATATACTTATGGGACGTGGGACGGGAAAGCCACAAAAAATAGAACCAACTGGCGCGTTTTTGTCAGGCCGGTTCATACCAGGAAATTCCCGGTTCTCTTCCAGACTCCCCCACATATAGTATATAATGCAGAACTTTTTTCTAATCCTTCTGCCAGAAATAGAGCAGCCGTCTGCTATCTGACAGCCAGACCGTTGGAGACATACTACGCCAGAAACTTGTCCTGACCGTAATACAAAGTGATTACCAGTTGACAGTTCAACATTTGCAGCAGAAAAGAAACTCCGGCGTCTGGCGGGAAACAGGGAACAAAGCCGGTCTGCTGCCCTAGGTTCCCAGGAAGCCAGTTCGTTTCACGATAAAACTATCAAAAAGTTGGTTGCTTCCATAAAAATTTATTGACAATCCCTGTATTTACAACTATAATGAATGTCATCAATAGAACACAGGGCGATGAAGCCCGGCTATGCACACACCGTAGTGTGTCATAGCCGGGCTTTTCTGTTTTTCTATTGGTAATTATTTATTCGTACTGCAATAGAATAAGAGCAGGCAGGTCATTTCGAGGGGAAGTAACAGGCTTGTCTGTATGAGGGGACAAAGAGGTCCTGCCAGCACCAACCTCCACGTGCTGTGCAGGACCTCTTTCTTTTGCAGTCAACCAGAGGGGTGACAGGTATGAAAAAATTTTGGTGTTTGTTTTCCTGGTTCCTGCTCATAGCGCCTACTGCACTGGCTGCTGACGGGAGCGGAACCATCGACACGGGGGATACGGCCTGGGTACTGATTTCCGCTGCACTGGTCTTCATCATGACCCCGGGTCTTGGCTTTTTCTATGGCGGTATGGTCCGCAGTAAAAATGTACTGACGACGATTATGCAGAGCTTCTTCATCGTCGCCATGATTTCTGTCGAATGGATTATTCTGGGATATGCCATGACATTTGGTACCGACATTCACGGCTTTATCGGAAGCCTGGACAAAATCGGGCTGGCCGGTGTGGGCATGCAGTGCCTTTCCGGCGGCACGATTCCCGAACTGGCCTTTGTCGCCTTCCAGTGCATGTTCGCCGTCATTACACCGGCTCTGATTACCGGGGCCTTTGCCGAACGGGTCAAATTCCGTGCTTTCTGCATTTTTATCCTTTTATGGGCTATCTTCATTTACAACCCCATGGCTCATTGGGTCTGGGGCGGCGGTTTCCTGGCCCAGCTCGGCGCACTTGATTTTGCCGGTGGCCTCGTCATCCACATTCTTTCTGGTGTATCGGGGCTCACACTCTGCCTGCTCGTCGGCAAGCGCCGCGGGCTTGGCAAATATCCTATTATTCCACACAATATGCCTATGGTCGTCCTTGGAGCCACGCTTTTATGGTTCGGCTGGTTCGGCTTTAATGCCGGCAGTGCTCTCGGTGCCAATGCTCTGGCTGCCAATGCCTTTATCTGTTCCCAGGCCGCAGCGGCTGCTGCCACCGTTTCCTGGGTCCTCATCGAATGGTTCATCAATGGCAAACCGACCGTCCTGGGAGCCGCATCGGGCTGCATCGCCGGTCTCGTAGCCATTACGCCGGCTGCCGGCTTCGTCGCCCCCCTTCCGGCTCTCTATATCGGTGCCATCAGCGGCATCATCTGCTATCTGGCCGTTGCCGTCTGCAAGAACCGTCTGGGCTATGACGACGCTCTCGACGCCTTTGGCATCCACGGTATCGGCGGTACGTGGGGTTCCATCGCAACTGGCCTCTGGGCTACGGTAGAAGTCAATCCGGACGGGGCCAACGGCCTTTTCTATGGCGATGCCCATCTTTTGATGGCACAGGTCATTTCGACAGTCGTTGCGTACGCGCTGGCTATTATCGGATCCATTATACTCTATAAAATCATCAGCCTCTTCACGAATTTCCGCGTCGACGCCGATGAAGAAGTGGTCGGACTCGATATCAACGAACACGGCGAACGCGGCTATACGCAGCAGACATTATAATATGGACAGCAACGGCCAGTGTCACACCCTTACCCAAGCACTGGTCTTTGCCGCATCAGCTGCGGGATTGGCATGACGATCCCAAGACGTGTTACATGTATCTCCTTAACAAACAATCCCGCAGCTGATGCTATAATAGATATATATCCCAATGCAGGAGTGATTATATATGAGAAAAATTACAAAAATAGACATCGTGACCCGTCCGAGCAAGCTGGATGAACTCAAAGCCGCCCTGAACGCTATCGGCGTCATGGGCATTACCGTCAGTCAGGTCTATGGCTGTGGTACACAGAAAGGCCATATCGAAGTATACCGGGGCAAGGAATACCAGGTAAACCTCCTCCCTCATATTAAAGTAGAAACGGTCGTCTGCGAAGTCCCTGTCGATGATGTCATCGAAACGGCCATGCGCATCTGCCAGACGGGAGAACCGGGCGATGGCAAAATCTTCGTGTTCAACGTCGAAGATGCCGTCCGTATCCGTACGGGAGACCGCGGAGCCGAAGCCATTATGGATGAAAAAGAACCTCCTACAACGTAATTCCTGATACGACGAAGAGGCCGCTCCACGAAGCGAAATGCTTCATGGGGCGGCCTCTTTTTCCGTATGGAATCCTATGGGAGTTTTCTTATCCGTCTACCGATTCCAGTGCTTTTTTGATTTTGGATGCCACACCGGCCATTTTATAGGCCGGGATGGAGCAGACACCGAGGCGGATGCCCCGTGCCAGAGGAGCGGCAAAAATGAGGTCTTCCTGAAGTTTTGCACAGGCCTGAGCCGATTTCAGCGTCGGGACAGAAATGAAAAATCCCGCCTTATAGGGAACAAAATCGAGATTGCAGGCCCGGGCTTCTTCCATGAAAATATCTGCACGGCGGCGGATATTCTGGAAATAGTTATTTTCTTCTGTTTCCAGTTCTTTCAGCAGTGCCGGGTCTCTGCGTACAATAGATAACAGGGTCATGGCCGCCCGGTTGATATTGGACCAGGCCGTACGGGCCGAATATTTCCCCACTTCCTGAAATTCATCGATGACATCCTTGCTGGAAGACAGGCCTACGAGAGCGCCTGCCCGCTGGCCGTAGAGGGTAAATCCTTTAGACATGCTGTAGGCAAACATGACGAAGATGTGTTCCGGCAGATGGCTGAACTGCTTCATGAACGTACGGACTTTGTTCTTATCCCCCGTATAGGCGATATATGCGATATCGACGAGGATACTGATGCGTTTTCCATTCTTTTCGTGGAACCGGCACACATCGAGCACTTCTTCCCAATCGCGGTCCGACAGGGCAAATCCTGTCGGGTTATTGGCCGGCGTGTTGAGCATGATGAGCAGAGAGTCCTGCTGGCGCAGAATGGCTGCTACAGCCGAAGAAAAAGAATCAATATTGAAGGAATGGCTGTCATCGAGCATAGCAAAAGTCGTAAGATGACGGCCCACTTCATCACAGAGATTGTCGTAGACCGACCAGCGCCAGTCCGTCGTCAGAACCTGGTCACCTACTTCCGAATAGTTAGTAATGGCGATATGAACGGCCCCGGTACCACCGGCCGTCGCTATGGCAGCCGTATAGCCATCGGGCCGCTGGTCTTCAAAGGTCGCATCGATGACATCACTGCGGTAATCGGCCAGTCCGACCGGCGGCGCATAGGTAATAAAATCACTCATAGGCAGTGATTTATATACTTTTTCGACGACAGGAAGACAGGCTACTTTTTCATCGTCTCCAGCATAACAACCTACGGTAGCATTGACTACGTTTTTAATTCCGTATTTTTTTATTGCCTCTTTGGCTGCCGCACTGGACGAAAATACGACATCATTTATTTTTTTCCCTTCCCGGCTGGCAGCCGCCATACATGTTGACATAACAGGACCCCCTCCAAAGCAAAAAAGCAATGATTCCTTTTTATTATACCACGCAATGCCCGGTTTACATATATTTTAATGCAATTCAATCTTTTTCTTTCTGTTCTTTTGGTTCTGTTACGGTGGCCTGTTTTATTCCTTTTATTCCCAGAAGGTCTGAAAGGAGTTCGCTCTGACTCAGTTCTTCTCCTACGTGTACCGTCAATTCCAGTTCGACATTTTCCTCTTCTTCTCCAGAAAGAGTGCGAAAGGAAAGAAGTGCCAGCTGATGGTGCTGCAGATATTCCGACAGGCGGCGGGACTGTCCCACCGTATTGCGCATCATCAGGTGCAATACGTAAGAATGGCGTCCCCGTTTCCGCATCATCTTATCCAGACGGACAAAGACGGTAAGTACGATAAATATGAGCACCGTCGCGGCCGCCGCTGTCACCAGATAGCCGGCACCGACGACCAGCCCGACGGCAGCCACACCCCAGATGCTGGCCGCCGTTGTCAGGCCCTTGACACTGTGCCCTTTCTGATTGGCCAGAATCGTGCCGGCTCCGAGAAACCCTACACCAGAAATGACCTGGGCTGCGATCCGTTCGGGATCCGAACGGGTATAGCCATAGACAGAATAGAAATCGAGGGCGATATTAATAGAAATAATCATGCACAGGCAGGCGCCGAGGCATACGAGGATATGAGTACGCAGACCGGCAGATTGGCTCCGGGCCTCCCGTTCATACCCGATCAGGCCACCCAGGATAATAGCCACGATGAGCCGTATGATGCTGTCACTGGTACTAATCATCATGGGCATCACTCCTATTCATCAAAAAAGCAAAATCTTCACTTTTTCTTTATATTAGTTATAGTATAATATACGTCGGAAGGAAAATCTACGCCCAGCGTTTATACTGTATGTCTATATTCCTTATACACCATGTTTACAGAAAGGAGTCTTCCTGATGGGTAAACATATATTTTATCTCGATAATCTGCGCACGTTTGTCATTTTTCTGGGTATTCTCTGCCTGGCAGCTGGTTCGTTCCTGCCGGCTCCGTTTATGCCACCTCATTACGTCTTTGCCGGCCAGCCGGGTACTATCGCCCCTTTTTATTATCTCTTTTATGAATTTGCCATGACACTGGTCATTCCGGTCCTCTTTTTTATCAGCGGCTATTTTAGCGCGTCGAATCTGCGGATCCGCCTGTTCCAGCCATATTTCAAAGGACGCTGGCTGCGTCTGGGCTGGCCTTTGCTGTTTGCTATAATCATCATGATGCCGGAAATAGCCTGGATCAGCGCCCGCAGCACGGGATACAGTGCGGGATTTTTCACTTTCCTTACGCAACGCTTCCTGGGCCGGGGATTCACGTTGGGAATATACGGATTTCTGGCAGTGCTCCTGCTGTTCATCCTGCTGCTCATGGCAGCCAAAAAGCTCAATCATCAGGCCCTTCGCCATACGGAAATTTCGTCTCCATCCCCGCTCTTCCTCATTCTCTTCGTTGGTGTTCATCTCATTTTAGCCCTGGCCGTCTACTTCGGGCTGCTCGGCCTGTCACCGCAAAGTCTTTCCGCCTTCCAGGCATTTTTTGCCGGTCTGGGCTTTCAGCCGAGCTGGCTTATCACGGCGGCCTTATACTTTCTCCTCGGCATCTACGCAGCCAAACACCGCTGGTTCATCCAGGGTGGTTACGTCCCAGGAAATGTCTGGATTGCTGCGGCCATTGGCTTTTCTATTATATACAATGTATTTCCCTATTATCACGCTATCACCCTCGCCTTCCTGTCTCTTTCGGGGACACTCGGTCTGATTGCTGTCTTTGCCCACTGGGGAGACCAGAGTTCGCAGGCGCTGCTCACCCTGTCCCATATGGCCTACCCCGTCTGGTATCTGAGCGAACCGGTATTGGAAAACATCATGTACTTTCTCCTGCCTCTTACGATTGCCGCCCCGCTCAAACTGATACTGGCTCTGGGCCTGACCTTGTTCTACGGATATTTCGTCTACAAATATGCCTTATGCCATCTGGGCTGCTTTAAAACGCGCTGACGGGGATTTAAATAATTCCTTAATTTTTGCCGCCCTACTGGCACAAAGGCTCCTATCTATGCTATGATAGGATAAGTCAGTTATATACTTTCTTTTTTCACCTAAGGAGTTGGATGAATTCTATGGATACATTGCTGCAATTAATGGAAGTCTATGGATATGCAGCCATGTTCGTGGCCATGGTAGCCGAAAATGCCAATATTCCCGTTCCCAGCGAAGTCGTCCTCGGTTTTGCGGGATTTCTCATTTCACAACATATTTTCGATTTCTGGACGACCTTTATCATCGCCTGCGCAGCCGGCGTGACCGGCTCAATTCTGAGTTACTGGCTCGGTTCGTATGGCGGCCGTCCTCTGCTCTTGAAATACGGCAAATATATCTTCTTCAATGAAAAAAAGTTCAATATGGCCGAAAAGATGTTCAATAAGTACGGTGGTATTGCCGTCATCATCTGCCGCTGCCTGCCCGGCGTACGGACATTCATTTCCTTTCCGGCCGGCGTCGCCCGTTATCCCTTCGGCCGGTTCGTACTGTTTACGATTATCGGCACCATTCCCTGGACACTGCTGCTCGTCTGGGCCGGCTCCGTACTGGGCAGTCATTGGCGTGACCTGATCCAGTATAATCATCAGCTGCTCATCGGAATGGGCATCGTCTGCGCCGTCATTGCCGTCGTCGGTCTCTGGAAATACCGCCGCAGCCGCAACCGCCGCCAGACGGAATAATCTGTGCCATCTGCTGCCGCATACCTCATCGTGCGGCAGTTTTTTTCTGTCACATACGGCCCACTGGAAAGGAGTCTTACATGAAAGCCCGCAGTCTCTTACTCGCTATCGCCATTGTCAGCCTTTTATTTTTCCTTACAGGCAATGCGTCTCTGCCCATCACCGATCCGGTAGAATCAAATTACGCACTGACAGCAAAGGAAATGGTCTTGTCCGGCGATTGGATTTCTCCCCGGATTTTCGATACATTCTGGTATGATAAACCGATTTTCATCTATTGGATGCTCAGCCTGTCTTATACGCTGCTGGGATTCAGCGATTTTGCTTCCCGCCTGCCGGGAGCCGTGTTCGGCATGGGATCGGTCGTCCTGTTTTCCTGGTATCTGCTGCACCGTGGCACCCGGCGGGAACTGGCTGTCCTGGGAGCCGCCGTCATGGCCACCAGTCTGGAGGTCTGGGCCGTATCCCATTCTATCATTACTGATCAGATTCTCTTCTTCTTTACAGAAGCCACCCTGTTTTTTGCCTATATCGGCCTGACAGAAAATCGGAGCCCCTACATGACGGCCGCCTATGCCATGGCCGCCCTGGCCGTTCTTACCAAAGGCCCGGTCGGCATCGTCCTGCCCGGTGCCTTTTTACTGGTCTTTGCCACCCTGCGCCGTGATGCATCACTGCTGCGCCGGATTTTCCAGCCTCAGGGCATCGCCTTGTTTCTCCTACTCTGTCTGCCCTGGTATGGAATCATGTATCAGCTCCACGGAAACGATTTTATCGACGGATTCCTGGGACTGCACAATGTAGCCAGAGCCACCGCATCGGAACACCCGGAAGTCAACGTCTGGTATTATTATCTGGTGCTCGTCCCTGTCAGTCTGCTTCCCTGGACCGGGCCCGCACTTTACGGAGCATGGCATCGCCGTCATGATGGCGCCGAATATCAGTTCATGATGATCTGGGCACTGGGAACGATATTGTTCTATACTCTCGTTGCAACGAAATATCCTACCTACGCCTATATTGCCAATATTCCGCTTCTCCTGTTTGCCGTATTAGGTATCGGAGATTTATATGAAAAAAACAGGGCCCGGTTCTGGACGATTCTTACCGGGCCTGCCATCATCTGGTGGCTGCTCTTCGCCGCTGCTCCCTTATTATTCAAAAAGGCGGCCTTCGTTCCCGGAAGCTGGACCGGATTGTACATATTCATTTTCCTCTCTATCGTCCTGCTCCTGGCTGCCCAGAAGACTCATGCCTTCCCGGCACTGCCTGTCATGACTGCCATCGGCACGGCTGTCATCTATATTCTGGTCCTCTATCAGGGCCTGGTACCGTTCTATGATTATCGGTCGGCATCGGCATTTCTCCATCAGGAAGAAGCCTTACAGGGGCAGCTCTACTTCTTTGAAGAGTACCGCACATCCTTTGCCTATTACACAGGCCGTACCGCTTTGTATACAGAGCCGGCCGGATACGATGAAAATGCCCGGCTGCACCGTTCTTCTGTCTGGGCTGGCAAACACCCCTTCCCGGAAGAAGACAGCCCGCGTCTCATGGCGCGCCTTTCGGCAGGGGAAAGGGTAACCATCCTCGTGCCACGGGGCCGTTATAGCGATTATGTCCAGTCAGAATTTTATCCCCTTACCAGAGAAGCCGGAAAGATAGGCGCTTGTTACCTGTTTTACACAAAGGAGGCTTTGCCATGACCATAGAAGATTTCATTCACTCTCTCCAGACGTATACCAGCCCGGCTGTATGCAACCCCTGGCGGGACTATGACCGTACGTGCGATTTGGGACCACAGGCACCGGAAATCCGCCGTCACCAGCTGCAGGAGTATCTGGCCCAGCGTATCGGGCAGGCCCGTTACCTCTTTGTCGCCGAAGCCGCGGGATATCAGGGATGCCGGTTTACGGGCATTGCCATCACATGCGAACGGATGCTCCTCGACGCCCACAAACAAGTGACCAGTGCCATGGTCCTGGGCCATGCAGGACAGCGCACGAGCCGTCCCGACTCTCCGTATATGACCAGCCGCCCCCAGAGAGATCACGGCATGAATGAACCGACAGATACGTACGTATGGGGTGCCATCCTGGACAACGGTCTCAATCCGCGGGACGTCCTGCTCTGGAATATTTTTCCCTTTCATCCCCACAAGGATTCGCCCTTTTCCAACCGCACACCGACGGATGAAGAATTATCGGCAGGCCTCGCGTACACCCGCCAGCTCCTCGCGCTCTGTCAACAGCCCCTGCGTATCGGTGCCATCGGCCGCAAGGCAGCAGAGACACTGCAAAGCGCCGGCATTGATGCCATTGCTACTCGTCATCCGGCCAACGGCGGAGCCGGCCTGTTCCGGAAACAATTTGCCGATCTGATTAAAACTGTATAAAACGAATTCTATTGCCTATCCTGATAAGACCGTATTGCCATGAACCCAAGGCTCATGGTGTGCGGTCTTTTTTTGCATATTCTATACAGGTACAGAAATCACCGGCATCATCGACGCTCTCATTTTATGATTATTTATCATAGTTAAAATGATTTTATTTTATCGCAAATTCAATAAAAGGTAAACTATTTTAGCTGTATGTCTTTATTTTTATCAATGTATACAATATTATTTTTGAATTTTTTATTGACACAACGACATTTCACCTTTATAATAAATTCCAATCTGTACAACGTTTATTGTATGCGTTATAAAAATACATCTGCGTTGTACCGGGGGGATATGAAGAGGGGGAATCGATATGTATAAAAAATTACGTGATCTGCCGGCACCGCAGGGGCTGTACGATCCGGCATTCGAACACGATGCATGTGGCATTGGCTTCGTCGTCAATATGAAGGGGAAAAAATCTTATGATATCATCGACCAGGCTCTAACCATCCTGGAAAATCTGAAGCACCGCGGCGCTGAAGGCGCCGATGCCCAGAGCGGTGACGGTGCAGGAATCCTCGTACAGATACCGCATCAGTTCTTCTGCCGGGAATGTGAAGTCCTGGGCTTTACCCTGCCGCCAGAAGGAGAATATGGTGTCGGCATGATTTTTGCCCATCGCTACGAAACATTCCGCAAGAAGCAGATGGAAGAATTTGAAAAGATTGTCAAAGAAGAAGGCCTGTCCATCCTCGGCTGGCGTGACGTACCGGTCGATGAAAGCCTCATCGGGAGCATCGCCAAGACAATCCGTCCTCATTTTCTGCAGGTCTTTATCCGCAAAGATTCCTCTATGACCAACCCGATGGATTTTGAACGCAAGTTATATGTCATCCGCAAGATGGCGGAAAAGAAGATTATCCCGGCCAGTCAGGAAAAGGGCTCCGATTTCTACATTGCCAGTCTGTCTTCGCGGACCATTGTCTATAAAGGCATGCTGACTTCTATCCAGCTGCGCCATTTTTATCTGGACCTGTCCGACCTGGATTTTACGACCTCCATGGCACTCGTCCACTCCCGGTTCAGCACCAATACATTCCCCAGCTGGGCCCGGGCCCATCCGAACCGTTATATCGTCCACAACGGAGAAATCAACACCATCCAGGGGAATGTAAACTGGCTCAATGCCCGGGAAAGCAAATCCAAATCCAGTGATTTTCCAGATCTGGAAAAGGTCTTTCCCGTCGTCGATGACAGCGGCAGTGATTCGGCTATGTTCGACAACTGCCTGGAATATCTGTATATGACAGGACACTCCCTTCCCCATGCCATGATGATGATGATTCCCGAACCGTGGGAAAAAGATCCGCTCATGAGCAAGGAAAAACGGGATTTCTACCGCTATCATAACTTCATGATTGAACCGTGGGACGGCCCTGCCGCTATCGGATTCTGTGACGGCATCGTCATCGGCGGCATGCTCGACCGCAACGGCCTGCGTCCTGCCCGCTATTATGTCACCCGCGACGACCGGGTCATCGCCAGTTCGGAAGTAGGGGCACTCTCCATTCCGCCGGAAGATGTTCTTTATAAAGGCCGTCTTCAGCCAGGGAAAATGCTCCTCGTCGATACGCAGCAGCAGCGCATCATCGACGATGAAGAAATCAAGCAGCAGATTGCTACGGAATTTCCCTATGGGGAATGGTATAAAAAGCACGTCATCGATCTGGACGATCTCATGTCCCGCCAGAATCTCATCGGCAGTGACAAGACGATACCATACGATTTGAAAGAACAGGAAATGGTCTTTGGCTATACGCAGGAAGACATGGATAAAATCATCCTGCCAATGGCCCGCGATGGCAAGCAGCCCATTGACTCGATGGGGATGGACGTATCCCTGCCCGTTCTGTCGGACCGTCCCCAGCTGCTGTATGATTATTTCCAGGAAAACTTCGCCCAGGTCACCAATCCGCCCATCGACGGCGTACGGGAAAACATCGTCATGAGTTCACTCGTCATGGCAGGGAACGTCGCCAATATCATGGATCCCGATGACGAAAACACGGCCGCTCTCTACCTGAAACGACCTATTCTCACCAATGAAGAAATGGCGGTCATCAAATCACTCATGACAGATAAGCTCCACACATCGGTCATTTCTATGCTGTATCCCGTAGGCGGCGGCCCCGACGCTATGGAAACGGCTATCGAATCACTCTGTATCGACGCGCTGAAAGCTATCCGCAACGGTGCCAATATCCTGATTCTGTCCGACCGGGGCATCAATTCCCGCATGGCTGCCATCCCGGCCCTGCTGGCTACGGCTGCACTCCATCATTTCCTCATCCGCAAGACCGTCCGTTCCGATGTCGGTCTCATCCTGGAATCAGGGGAACCACGGGAAATCCATCACTTCTGCACCCTCGTCGGCTATGGCATCACCGCCGTCAATCCGTATGTAGCACTGGAATCCATCAAAGAACTGGCTGCAAAGAAGAAACTGGGGAAAATCTCCTGTGAAGAAGCTCGGGAAAACTATATCCAGGCCTCGGTCAACGGCATGCTGGCCGTCATGTCCAAAATGGGCATTTCCACCATACACAGCTACCACGGCGCCCAGATTTTTGAAGCCGTCGGTATCAGCCGCGATCTGATCCAGAAGTATTTTGTCAATACGCCCAGCCCCATTGGCGGCATCGGCCTGAAAGAAATAGCCAAAGAAAACGCCCTGCGTCATGAAGCTGCTTTTTCTGGCGGTGATACCCTGCCAAAGGGAGATATCTATCAGTACCGCAAAGGCGGACAGGCTCATATCATCGATCCCCAGGCAGTCCAGCTTCTGCAAAAAGCCTGCCGTACAAATGATTATGACCTCTACCGCGAATATGCCGAACGGGTCAATACGTCGTCTACGTACCGCCTGCGCGATTTGCTGGAATTTGTCTATCCTGCCGGTTGCAGCATCCCCATCGAAGAAGTCGAATCGGAAGATAATATCGTCAAACGGTTCCGTACCGGTGCCATGAGTTACGGCGCCCTCAGCAAGGAAGCCCACGAATGTGTGGCCCGGGCCATGAACCGTCTCGGCGGCATGAGCAATACTGGCGAAGGCGGCGAAGACGCAGCCCGGTTTGATACCGATACCAATGATAAGATCAAACAGGTCGCTTCGGCCCGTTTCGGTGTAACCAGCAACTATCTGGTCCATGCGGCAGAACTACAGATTAAGTGCGCCCAGGGTGCCAAGCCCGGCGAAGGCGGCCATCTGCCGGGCAGCAAGGTCTATCCCGACATCGCCAAAACCCGCCATGCCACGACTGGCGTCGCCCTCATTTCACCGCCACCGCATCACGACGTTTATTCCATCGAAGATCTGGCAGAACTCATTTTCGACCTGAAGAATGCCAACCGCAACGCCCGTATCGGCGTCAAACTGACCAGTGGCGCCGGCATCGGTACCATTGCCGCCGGCGTCGTCAAGGCAAAAGCCGATGAACTAACTATCAGCGGCTTCGATGGCGGTACCGGGGCATCTCCGCGGACCAGTCTGCGCCATGCCGGACTTCCCTGGGAAATCGGCCTTTCGGAAGTACAGCAGACACTGCTCCTCAATCAGCTCCGCGACCGGGTACGCGTCGAGGTAGATGGCAAACTGCTCACGGGCCGCGACGTAGCCATTGCCGCTCTGTTTGGCGCTGAACTCTTTGGATTCGGCACGGCGCCCCTTATGGCTATCGGCTGCCATATGCTCCGCGTATGTCACCTCAACACCTGCCCGTACGGTGTGTGCACACAGAATGAAAAGCTGCGGAAGAATTTCAAAGGCAAGCCGGAATATATCATCAATTTCATGCACTTCATCGCCCGGGACCTGCGGGAAATCATGGCCCGTCTGGGATTCCACAAAATCGACGACATGGTGGGCCGTTATGATCTGTTGAAGCAGAAAGACACGGCACCGAACTGGAAGGCTTCCACAGTCAATCTGAAGCAGCTCCTCTATCGTCCATACACGGATATCCGCATCGGTCATCACTTCACGACACCCCAGGACCATGAAATTTCTAAGACACTGGACATGTCGAAACTGGTGCGCATGTGCCGTCCGGCCCTGGAACAGAAAAAACACATCCGTGCCCGCCTGCGCATCAAAAACACGGACCGCGTGACAGGTACTCTCCTGGGCAGTGAAATTACCCGGCGCTACGGAGAAGAAGGTCTGGCCGAAGATACAATCAAGCTCTGCTTCGTCGGATCGGCCGGTCAGAGTTTCGGATCCTTCATCCCCAAGGGACTGACGCTGGAACTGGAAGGCGATGCCAATGATTATCTCGGCAAAGGCCTCTCCGGTGGCAAGATTATCGTCCATCCGCCAATAGAATCGGTATTCCCGGCAGAAGACAACATCATCATCGGCAACGTGGCTTTTTACGGTGCTACCAGCGGGGAAGCCTACATCAACGGCATTGCTGGTGAACGGTTCTGCGTCCGCAACAGCGGCATTACGGCCGTCGTCGAAGGTGTAGGCAATCACGGCTGTGAATACATGACCGGTGGCCGCGTCCTCGTGCTGGGACGTACGGGCCGGAATTTCGCAGCCGGCATGTCTGGCGGTATCGCCTATGTCTATGACCTGGAACCGACGAACTGCAACCAGGACCTAGTACATCTGGAAGATCTTACCGATGAAGGCGAAATCGCCATCGTCAAAGCTATGCTCGCCCGCCACGTCCAGTACACTGGCAGCGAACTGGGCCGTCGTCTCCTGGAAAACTGGGAAGACACACAGGGCCGGATTACCCGCATCATTCCGACAGCTTATGAAGAAATGCTGGCTCTCATCGAAAAGGCAAAGGCCGAAGGCCACACCGATAAAGAAGCCCATATGATTGCATTCCAGACAAAACACGGAAAATAATAGTCACACCGGCAAAAAAAACGGCAGCAGCCGCGCAGTTTTCACTGCACAGCTGCTGCCGTTTTTTTCTGGGCCCTATTTCAGGAGTGATTCTATCTGACCGGCTTTGAGTACTCTGCCTGCCGATACCACTTTTTCGTCTACGACAAGGGCCGGTGTGCTCATGACGCCATACCGGGCAATCTGGGCAAAATCCGTTACGTACTCAATCCTGGCATCAATACCGAGGTGCTGGACGGCTTCTTTCGTCGCTGCCAGCAGGGCTTCGCATTTGCTGCATCCGCTTCCTAATACTTTGATTTTCATCATACATCATCCTCCTGTTCTATCTTTTCTTTCAACCCGGCAATATAACGCCGGATTTGTTCCATGACATCAATATAAGCTGCATCATCTTTCCCTGTCGGATCTTCCAGCCCCCAGTCTTCATGATGCCTGCCCTGGACAACCGGGCACTGTACACCACATCCCATGGTAATGACCCAGTCTGCACGGGGAAGTTCTGAAATCATCTTGGGCCTCTGTCCGTTTTTTATAACATCTATACCATATTTTTCCGCCATCAGCCGCACGACATCGGGGTTGATGGCATCTTTACTATGCGTACCGGCAGAATAACTGGTAAAAACATCTCCTGCCATCACTCTCCCGAAAGCCTCGGCAATCTGACTGCGGCAGGCATTATGGGTACAAATAAAGACGACAACGGGTTTACGTTTTTTCATACTTGAACCACCCCTTTGTATGATTAGCTATCCAGACTAATGCCAACATAACGGGAACTTCTGTCAATACCCCTACGGTTGTTGCCAGTGCTGCCGGACTGGTCGTACCAAATAAAGCAATAGCTACGGCAACGGCTAATTCAAAAAAATTAGAAGCTCCGATCATGCCTGCCGGTGCCGCAATTTCAAAGGGAAGATGTACGACTCTGGAAGCTCCGTAAGCTATGAAGAAAATAAAAAATGTCTGAATCGTCAGCGGGATGGCAATGAGGACAATATGAAACGGATTGCTGAGAATCATATCAGCCTGGGAGCTAAAGATAATAATCAGAGTTAATAATAATCCAATGGTCGTAACTCCATCAAATTGATGGATAAAAACTTGTTCCAGATATTCCCGGCTTTTACTCCTGATGACCTGTATCCGCGTGATAATGCCTGCCAGCAAAGGCAGGACAACAAATAAACCGACACTGATAAACAGTGTACTATACGGAACGATAACCTGAGAAACTCCCAGAAGAAATTTTACGATAGGAACAAACGCTATCAGAATGATGAGATCATTTGTAGCTACCTGAACTACCGTATACGCCGGATTCCCATGGGTCAGCGTGCTCCAGACGAAAACCATAGCCGTACACGGTGCCGCACCCAAAAGGACGGCGCCGGCCAGATACTGTTTTGCTAATTCCGGCGTCATACAGCTGGAAAAAAAGCCAAAGAGAAAAACATAAGCAATGCCATACATCGTAAATGGTTTAATCAGCCAGTTCGTAATCCAGGTAACAAATAAACCTTTGGGGTTCCTGCCGACTTCCCGAACACTCTGGAAATCTACTTTGATCATCATTGGATAAATCATAATCCATATCAATACGGCAATGGGGATCGATATGCCTGCAATTTCCATGCTCCCTAATACGGCAGGTATTTGCGGGATACTATGTCCAATCAGTATTCCCGCTGCCATACAGATCAGAACCCAGACTGTAAGATATTTTTGAAAAAAATTAATCCCCGATTCTTTACGATTCATACGATTCACCTCAGCCTTATGTGATATTACCGGTCTGCGCCGTTTCCGTCCTTATCGGAACAGGGCTCCGCCTTCCGGTAACAGGCAGGGCCGCAATTCAGGGAATCAATAAAGGAACGGAATGCCGTAAGGACATCACAATTAAGGGAATAGTATGTATTCTTCCATTCTTTACGGCTTTTTACCAGCCCACATTCTGTCAGTATTTTCATATGATGAGATAACGTGGGCTGGGTAATCTGAAAATGTTCCAATAACTTACAGGCGCACATTTCTCCCTTTGTCAACAGACCGACAATCTGCAGACGGTTAGAATCCCCCAGCGCCTTACATATGAGGGACACATCCATAGCATTCATCTTACCACCTCACAATAATACATATCGCAGAGCATTGAAACCATATCCGACCAGGATGATTCCCACAACACAAATAGCTACAAAGACGCCCAGCAATTTCGGCTTTACCGCCTTGCGCAGGAGAATCAGGGACGGCAGGCTGAGTGTCGTCACGGCCATCATGAAACTGAGGACGGCACCAAGGAGAGCACCTTTTCCCAGCAGTGCTTCGGCAATGGGAATGGTTCCAAAAATATCTGCATACATAGGAACGCCTACCAGCGTCGCAAGGATGACGCCCCACTGATTCTGACTGCCAAGCACCGTTTCGACCATAGTTTCCGGAATCCAGTTATGAATCAGCGCTCCTATACCTACGCCGATCAGGATATAGGGAAATACTTTTTTAAATGTTCCGGTCATCTGGTCTCTGGCGAATTCCAGCCTGTCCCATACGGTCAGTTCAGCCGGTTCTATATCCGGGCCTGCAACAGCCTGACGGATAAAATCTTCGACCTCATTTTCCAGATGTATCCGTTCTATGATCGAGCCCCCTATGACGGCAATGATAAGTCCAAACACGACATAAGCCGCTGCAATCTTGTAACCAAAAATACTAATCAGCAGGACGAGACTCCCCAGATCTACCATAGGCGACGAAATGAGGAACGAAAAGGTAACTCCCAGCGGAAGACCGGCACTGGTAAATCCCATAAACAGCGGAATGGATGAGCATGAACAAAAGGGAGTGACCGTTCCCAGCAAAGCTCCCATGATATTCGCCCCGATTCCATGGAACCGTCCCATAATTTTCCGGCTCCGCTCGGGAGGGAAAAAGCTCTGGATATACGAAATAGCAAAAATCAGGACACAGAGCAGCAAGGTAATCTTGATGACATCATATAAAAAGAACTGCAGACTGCCGCCAAGCCGGCTTTCTATATCTACACCGGCCCGAATTAATCCATCAGAAATCAGTCCGTTCAACCATTGCATCCCTAAGATCTGATTTTGAATAAACAGCCACATCTGGTACGCCTCCTTGTCACATTTATTTTCATCTATGTGATAAGAATAGCACTCACATTGATATTTGTCAATATGAATGGTTAATCTATCCAGAATCACCTGCCGGTTGCACAAATCTTTTTACTATAAGATATAAAGTATAGTATAATAGTACCATTCTCCCATGAAAGGATGATAGATATGTATATTGATGACGCTGAAGGCATGGTATTTCGTCCCCCCAGCGAAGCCTATAGTTTCATATTGCGTGCCACCATCGGCTGTTCCCACAATACGTGCACATTCTGCCCGATGTATAAGGAATCGCGGTTCCGGATCCGTCCCCTGGAAGAAATCGACGGTATCATTGAACGCGGTGCCGCCGCTTACCCCTATGTGCGCCGTGTCTTTATCGCTGACGGCGACGCCCTGGTCCTGAAAACCAAAGACCTGCTGCACATCATAAAAAAATGCTATGACCTGTTCCCCCGCCTGACCCGCGTCGGCGCCTATGCGACTCCGGCTGACATCGACCGCAAGACACCGGAAGAACTGACTGCACTTCACGAAGCAGGTCTTGGAATTCTCTATACGGGAATCGAAAGCGGCGACGATGCGGTCCTCACCCGGGTCCATAAGGGTACGACGGCGGAACTCACCGTGCGGGCCGGCCAGAAAGCGCTGGCTGCGGGGTTTAAATTATCTGCCATGATTCTTCTCGGCCTGGGTGGTCAGGAACGGACCCATGAACACGCCCTGCACACGGCGGAAGTCGTGTCTGCCATCAATCCCACCATGCTCAGCGCCCTGTCCCTGATCATTCCCGAATTCGTTCCCCTGTACAAGGAAGTGCAAGACGGCACCTTTACGCCTCTGACGGCCCGGGGATTTATCCGGGAACTGGACGAACTCCTGCGCCATACGGAAATGACAGAGTCCTGCATTTTCCGCAGCAATCACGTTTCCAATCTCTATCCCGTAGGCGGCACACTGCCCAAAGACAAAGAAGCCATGCTCCGGGCATTAGAGCAGATGATGCCCCATATGGACGATACGACACCCATTCTGGGCGACGTAACTCATTTCTAAAACTAAAAAAACAGAGGATGCTGCACTACAGGCTTTTAAAGCCATTCTGCGCATCCTCTGTTTTACTTTATTGTATTCTCTTTTTAATGCTGTGCCGGAACGGTGATGGTTTCGCGCTGTTTTTCTGCATCCCGGGCTTCTATCTTATCCATGTTGCGGGCAAAAATCCCGGCCAGGATGGACCCGGTGACCTGATGGATAGCAGCACCGACAGCGGCCGGAATGGCTACAGCCGGAGCGAAGAAGACGGAAACAAGGGAAATAGCCAGGGCATCGTTCTGCATGCCAACTTCCAGCGTGACGGAATGCTGCTGTTTCTTACCCAGTCCTAATTTACCTGTAACGAAGTAGCCAATGAGGAAACCGCCCAGATTATGGATGAGTACCATGAGGATAATGAAGAATCCCATTTCTAGGATTTTAGCACCATTAATAGCGATGACGCCACCGACGATGACCAATACGCCAAAAGCAGAAACGAGTACCAGTACTTTCGACAAAGAAGCGACGTGCTTTTCACCCATGATGCGATGAACGATGAGTCCCAGAACCAAAGGAACCAGAATAACTTTCATAACCGTCATGGCCATGGCAAAGAAAGAAACTTCAACCCACTGGCCAGCCAGTCCCCAGACGATGAAGGGCATCATGATGGGTGCCAGCAGAGTCGAACAGGTCGTAATGGATACGGACAGTGGTACATCGGCTTTCGCCAGGAAGCCCATGACGTTGGATGCTGTGCCGCTCGGACAGGACCCCAGCAGAATCATGCCGACAGCCATTTCCGGTGGCATCTGAAAAGCCAGTACCAGTCCATAGGCCAGGAGCGGCATAATCGTGTAGTGAGCCGTGCAGCCGATGAGGACTTCTTTTGGCCGCTGCAGGATGAGTCTGAAGTCTTTGGCATGCAGCGTCATCCCCATACCAAACATGATGACCCCCAGAAGCAATACCGTATGCGGTACGGCCCATAAAAATGCGCCCGGCATAAAGTATGCCCAGATAACGACAAGAAATACGATGTACGTCAGGTTCTTTCCAACAAAACCACTTAATTTCCCGATTAAATCCATCATATGAATCCCCCCGATGATGCGTGTACGAATAATAAATATAAATAAAATATACCCCAGTAACAAATCCTGATGACTATTCCGCTTTTTGTGTAAAAAAACGCTTTGTCTCTTTTAAAAGAGACAAAGCGTTCAGCTCTGCGGTACCACTCTTATTGTCGTAACGACCCCTCTGTGCATCTCCGGAACCCCCGTTCCTTGCAATGCCTGACCCGCTAACGGTGGTCTTCCGGCTGCGTCTACTTGCAAAGCGTTCGGGCAGCTGCTCATGGGTGACTTCACGGTATCTGCCCATCCCGTCTCTCAGCCTGCAACGGTTCTCTGTCATGGGGGATTACCCTTACTACTCCCAGTCAACACGGTGTCTGTGGATTTGTTGATGCTTATTATACGCACGGTGTATGAGAAAGTCAAGAAGTTTTTTTAATTATTTCCTAAAAAAAGCATGGATTGAAACGTTAAACTTAAAATTATTAGTATCGATTTTCTAAGCATTATCATTAATAATTAACGCAATCCATCTATAGGATTTTAGAATTGAAGTACATTCTTTCTCGCTATTTCAAATTTCATTTTGTCTTACTTTTGCTGAAAATTGTAGTATAATGTAGAAAAATCCCGTAAATCAAGGAGGTTCTGCCTTATGAAAAAGATATGTCTCTTCCTCATTCTGCTCGTTACCATAGCCGGTGCATCCTTTGCTGCAGACACGGCCGGATCATCCCCTGCCACTACTCCGCCCGTCACGGCCAGCCAGCCGGCAGATGATACCGCACGGTTCGACAACGAACGGACAATCCTTCTGGTCCGTACGACCCAGGGCGGTTACCCTGCCCATTTCATGGAACAGCGTCTGCGCCAGCCCTTCCGCCTTCCCTACTGGGACCGCCAGTATGCAGCGGAAACGATTTCCCCGGAAGACATAACAGAAGATACGATGCAAAGACTGGCCGCATCCTACAAAGCCGATGTCGTCCTCGTCCCGGTCGTACGGACCTGGATCTGGCGGCAGTATCACGCATATCGCGGCTGGTATGATGACGACGAATTTTTCACAGAATGCTGGTATGACCTGCGGGTATATGCCTACAATGTCAAAGATCAGACACTGAAGAGTTATAGTTCCCGCGGCTCAGAACGGGATGAAGCCTCTATCCTCAATGACCCCAATGAAATTCTGGGACGGGCCATGGACCAGATTCTGGAAAAATTGCCATATAAACGCATCCCGACGGATATTGAACGATAATCAGCCGCTGATTTTTCGCTGTGAAGCTTCCATCCAGGCCGCACCGGCAATACCCGGCGTCGTCATTTCCCAGGGAGACAGGATATGTTCCATTTGTTCTTCCGTCAGGATATGATGTTCCCGGATAATATCCCGCACGGGCCGTTTGGTCGCATAAGCTTCCCGTGCCAGGAACGAAGCCTTTTCATAGCCGATATGCGGCAGCAGTGCCGTGATGATGCCGACACTGTGATCAACCCAGTACTGGCACTGGCTGCGGTTGGCTTCCAGACCGTTCAGCAGTTTATCAATGAACGCATAAATTGCATTCGTCAGGCACTGCATGGCACTAAAAAGATTATACGCCATGACCGGTTCCATGACATTGAGTTCGAACTGGCCGTTTTCCGAAGCAAAGGTGACGGCCAGGTCGTTGCCAATGACCTGATAGCAGGCCTGGTCGAGTACTTCTGCCATGACGGGATTGACTTTACCCGGCATGATAGATGAACCGGGCTGACGGGCCGGCAGTTTCAGTTCATTGAGGCCACAGCGCGGGCCCGATGCCATGAGACGGAAATCGTTTGCCATTTTAATCAGCACCAGAGCCGTGCATTTCATGGCTGACGATACTTCAGCAAAGCCGTCCGTATTATTAGTCATGTCAATGAGATTGCTGGCCGTCGTAAACAGTTCCCCCGTAAGTCCGGACAATTCTTTGGCAACGCCCCGGATGTACTGAGGTTCGGCATTAAGACCTGTGCCGACGGCAGTACCGCCCATATTGATAGTATGTACACCTTCAAGAGACCGCTTGATCCGTTTGCGACCCCGGTGTACAGCCGATGCATAGGCCCCCATTTCCTGTCCCAGTGTCACCGGTACGGCATCCTGCAGGTGGGTCCGCCCCATCTTGATGACATCTTTAAAGTCTTCTTCTTTATCGAGAAGAGCCTCTTCCAAAGCCCGCAATGCTTCGTTCAGTTTTTTTCCTTTGAGGATGAGGCAGACCTTCATACTTGTAGGAAATACATCGTTCGTGGACTGGGCCATATTTGCATGATTATTCGGTGATACGATATCATACCGTCCTTTGGGCTGCCCCAGGATTTCCAGTGCGCGGTTGCAGAGTACTTCGTTCATATTCATATTGACCGATGTACCGGCACCACCCTGGATTGGATCGACCGGGAACTGGTCAAGCCATTTCCCGTCCAGGATTTCATCGGCTGCCTGTACCAGAGCCGTGCCTATTTTCTTCGGCAGACGGCCTGTCTTCATATTTGCCAGCGCGGCTGCTTTTTTGACCAGCGCCATGGCATGAATGAAATCCGGGTCGAGATGATTGCCTGTAATATGGAAATTTTCCAAAGCACGCATGGTCTGTACGCCATAATATACGTCATCTGGCACATTCATTTCTCCCAAAAAATCATGTTCTGTTCTCATGATACCCCTCCTGGTCACGCACTGTTGTATACAGTATGCAATGGTTGTGATAAAGAAATTAATGAAAATTTACAAATCCATATTTCATGGGAACTGGTACAGTAAAAGGCGCTGCCGGATCTATGTCCAACAGCGCCTTTGCCGCACGTCCTATGAAATTTAGTTATATCTTAACGCTATTTGAAATGGTTGTCAAGATATACCGATACATCGTACGAACTCCCTGCAAGCCATTGCATGGTGATATTTATTGAATATAATTCTAAATACTTTAAACATTTACATTGTCTCCCGATTGCCTTATAATTTTATTAGGATACGTCTATCTTAAAATTTTGTTTTTATAAAGGAGACGATTTGCATGGAATTAGAAGAAATGTGGGAAAAGATGGTCGATTGTCTGCACAAAGAAGTAAAACCCGCCACGGGGTGTACGGAGCCGATATCGCTTGCCTACGCATCGGCTGTAGCTGCGGAAAAGCTGGGGCAGCCTGTAGAAAAAATTGAAGCAAGGGTATCGGCTAACATGATGAAAAACGGGATGGCCGTCATCGTGCCGGGAACGGAAACACCGGGGCTGTACATCGCGGCAGCCGTCGGTGCACTGGGCGGTGACCCCAAAGGCGGTCTGCAAGTACTGAAACGCTTGTCTCCTGACGTCGTACGGAAGGGCAAAAAGATGGTCGCTGACAAGCTCGTATCAGTCGATATCGCCGACGTTCCCAATGTCCTCTATTCCGAAGCCAAAGTCTATGGCGGCGGCCATACGGCACGGGTCTGCATTGCCGACGATCACACCAATGTCGTGCGCATCGAAAAAGACGATGCCGTCCTCTTTGAAGCACCGCCGATGAGCCGGGACGAAATCTCTCCGGAAGAACAGTTCCTGAACAACCTGACATTAAAGGATGTCTATCAATTTGCAACCGAATGTCCCATTGACGATATCCGCTTCATGGAAGAAGCCGCTAAATTAAATGAAGAATTATCCAAAGTTGGTCTTTCAGAAAAATACGGCCACTGCATCGGTTATACGATGAAATCAGAAATCCATACGGGATTCCTTAGTAACGCCCTGCAGGACATGATTATAATGAAGACAGCCGGAGCTTCTGATGCCCGCATGGGAGGGGCCCCGCTTCCGGCCATGACCAATTCCGGTTCTGGCAACCAGGGAATCACGGCTACCATTCCCGTCGTCGTAACGGCACAGAAAGTAAAGGCATCCAAGGAACAGCTCATCCGCGCCCTTACCATGTCTCATATGACGGCCATTTACATTCACAGCTTCCTTCCCAAACTCTCCGCGCTCTGCGCCTGCGGCACGGCCGCCATGGGAGCTGCTACGGGGATGGTCTGGCTCCTGGGAGGCAAATTCCAGGACGTGCAGGATACCATTTCCAACATGACCGGTGACCATATCGGTATGGTATGTGATGGCGCCGGCAACAGCTGCACCCTGAAAGTCGCCACAGCCTGCGACGCCGCCTGCCGGGCAGTCATGCTCAGCCTGCACAATATCCGCGTAACCGGTAGTGAAGGCCTGGTCAGCAACAATCCCGATGAATCCATCCGCAATATTGGCGAACTGGCCAAAAAAGGTATGGAACAGACCGATAAGGAAATCCTGCAGATCATGCTCCATAAAAATAAACTCGATGCGTGAAAGCAAGAGAACTATCTAAAAATCTTATAGATAATTGTTCAGTCATCTCATAAAACAACTCACGTACACGTAAAGCCGCAACAAATGGGCAGCTGCTCATTTTGTTGCGGCTTTCGTCTTTACAAATCTTTTTTCAGATAAATCACATTGGGCATAGGATTATGATAATACGCCGGGATTTCAGTAAATCCGAATCGTTCATACGTATGAATGGCGCTTTTCATCGTATCGGTAAACGAATCCAACACCATTTCCTTATATCCATCTGCACAGGCCTGATTGACAATCTTCTCTACGAGCATACGCCCGGCATGAAGATGACGGTATGCCGGTTTGACATATAACCGCTTCATTTCACAGCGCCGGTCATCGTGGCGGTGATAGGCAATACAGCCAATAACCGCTCCGTCATCGGCCACGGCTGCATAGATGCGGCCGTAAGGCGGTACATAACGTTGTTCCAGATGAGCCAGTTCATCTGACAGATTCTGAAAACTTAGATCCATGTGCAGAGAATCGGTATATTCCACAATCAGTTCCTTTAGTTCAGGCAGCCGCTGCGTTCCATCAATAATTTTCATGTCAATGCCTCCCATGCCTTTTCTTTTAGTATACTATAGACACCCCTTTTTTCCTATCGGTCTTCCGGCTATATATAATACGCATAAATAACTAAATACAGCTTGTATTCATACAACATATCATATACAATAGATATAATATATTATTCCAAGAGGTGATAATCATGTTTACCAAGCGTGTACTGGCCATTCATGATTTATGCTCTTTTGGCCGCTGCTCGCTGACTGCTGTCGTACCGGTTATTTCTGCTATGGGGTTTCAAGTCTGTCCCCTGCCGACAACCTTGTCCAGTAATAATATCACATATCAGACATGTTATAGTTCGGATGTATTGTCTGATACACGTTTATTCATGGAAAAATGGGAAGAAATCGGCTGTTCCTATCAGGCTATTTACAGTGGATTTTTATCAGATTTCCAACAGATGCAAATTGTCTGGGAAGCTATCCGCCGCTTTTCTGACGAAAATACCCTTGTCGTAATCGATCCGGTCATGTCATTTGCCGGCCGCCCTCTTCCTGTCTATAGTCAGGATATGATAGAAAAAATGCGCACTCTCATACGAAAGGCCACGGTCATTACGCCGACACTGATAGAGGCCTGTATGCTGACCGGGACACCAGTTGTCCCATCTTTTCCTTCCTTAAAAGATGTCCTCCGGCTCTGCCACCAGCTTTCGTCATTAGGCCCACGGTATGTCGTGATTACCCGAATTCCCGCATCAGATATAAAGATAAAAAATGTCAGTTTTGACGGTACTACCCATACCTATGACGAATGCCAGATTTACCGCGTACGGAAACAAGTGGATGGTCTGAGCGATTTATTTGCCAGCGTCCTTACAGGCGCACTGCTCCGGAACCACTCTATTCACATGGCCATGCGCCTGTCCCTCGATTTTCTGTCCTATGCCCTCGACTATACCCGCCAGGCCGGTTCAGACGCCCGGGAAGGAATCCAGATTGAGCCGTGTTTACGACAACTTCTCAAGATTTAAAGAAGTGCTTTTTTTATGTCTCGAAAAGATATAACCCGTACTGCAGACGAAAATTGTCAATACCGCCGGAACGGCAAATTCTGTCCAGCTGCCGGCAATCCTCATAATCAGTCTCCCCACTACAGCGTCATGCATGATCATGGAACCGGCCGTCCAGCCCAGAAGGCCTGCACCGCCATAGAGTACGACGGGGAAGCGGTCCATAATCCTGCCAATAACTGTGCTGCCCCCGACGATAATCGGGATACTGATGAGAAACCCGCAGGCGACGAGGATAAAGCTTCCATGAGATGCCCCGGCAATAGCCAGTACATTATCGACACCCATAGCCGCGTCGGCAATGATAATAGTCCGGATGGCACCCATCAGCGTGTCCGAAGCGTTAATTTTCTCATCATGCTCTGCCGGCAGCAGTAACTTGATAGCAATAGGCAGCAAAATCAGCCCGCCCAGGACCTGCAGATAAGGAATCGACAGGAGCCATACGGCAATCAGTGTCATAACGAGGCGGATGATGACAGCCCCACCAGTGCCAATGAGTATGGCTTTTTTTCGCAAATCCGCCGGCAGTTTATTGGCCGCCATGGCGATGACGACAGCATTATCACCGCCGAGCAGAATATCCAGCATAATAATGGATGCGAGGGCTGTTATAAAATCCCAGGAAACCAAGGTCCATTCCATAATGTATTCTCCTTTACATGAACATATGATAAAAAATGAGACTTTCCCATGCCGTCTGACGGACAGTATGGAAAAGTCTCACCTATTGTAAAATGGTTACAACGCAGGCACCAGCCCAATGGGCATGCATGTTGACGCCAGCTAAAAGGTTACTCCCTTTTACTACTATATGTGGTTGTGCAATTAGTATACCAAATACACCGGCCTTGTGTCAATAGAATTTAGAATGCCGGGAACCATCATCGCAATAACTAAAATCTAAATTTATTTTATATTTACCAGCCTTTTTTACCGGCCAGAACGGCATCGGGAATGTCTCCTTTTTCAAAATCCGTCATTGCCTGATCCAAAATAGCAAATCCTTTTCTCAAATGGTCGTCCGATATATTCAGTGGCGGCTGCACCCGCAGGACGTTGGCACCTACATTGATGATCAGCAAATGATTTTCGTATGCCCGGTATAAAATTTTATAGGTGCCCTCCGGATCGGCTCTGTATTCACCGGTATCTGTTTTTTTTACGATACCAATACCCATAGACATACCGATTCCCCGTACGAAGCCTACTACATCAGGATGCTTCCGCTGCAACTGTCCGGCTTCTTCCCAAAGGAGCTTAATGGTCCGGGCAAGTTGTTCTTGAAAAGCTCTTCTCTGCAAGATAGTAAAGAGTGCATTTCCTGCCGCACAGGATACCTGGTTGCCTCCCAATGTAAACAGATGTGCCGGAGCCGGAAGAGAATCCATAATATCAGCCCGTGCCATAAAAGCTCCCAGAGGGAAACCACCGCCGATGGATTTTCCCATGATAATACCATCAGGGATGACACCATAATGTTCGATAGCAAAAAACTTCCCTGTCCGGTAAAATCCCTGCTGTACTTCTTCAGAAATAAATAAGATATGGTATTTTTGACATAAATCATATAGTTTCCGAATGAATATCGGATGAGCCGGCAATATACCACCATCTCCTTGTATCGGCTCGATGACAACAGCTGCCACTTCTTCCGGTGATAGATACATAGAAAAGGCATTTTCTATAGCTTGCAGACAGTCCCGCTCTACCTGTTCATCCGGAAGATTGATGCCAAAATAAGGAAAATGATAAATTTCCGGAAGGAATGGCCCCATCTTTTCCCGCATTCTCGGTGTACAGGCAGTCATACTGCACGAACCGTAAGTATTTCCATGATACGAGTTCAAAAAGGTAATAATTTTTTTTCGTCCCGTATAGGCCCTGGCAAATTTTACAGCGCAATCGTTGGCATCGGACCCACAGTTTCCAAAGGCAATCTTAGCCTTCACCCCTCCCGGGTAGACGGAAACCAGATTTTCCGCGTAGGTAATCGTCGCTTCATTGTATGTATATGCCGGAGTATACTGCGTGCATTTCTGAAATTGCTCTTGTACGGCAGACATGATTTCCGGATGGCAGCTTCCCAGATTCAGCGATGATGCACTCGTAAGGAAGTCAATAAAACGGTTGCCATCTTTATCGGTCACAATATCCCCTTGTGCAGATTCTACTACAAGAGGAAAATACGAAAGATGCTGGCAAGTTGCAACAACTTCTGCATCCCGGTTTACCCATTCCTGACACGCCATTTGTTTCATACTCTTTCAGCTCCTTCTCCTCCAAAATCCGGTACGTTAATTCTCGTTATATATTTCCGCTTCAATTTCAGCATCAGGATCATGACTGTTAATTTTATACAATCCTATGGTGAGCATGGGCAAGGCAAAGAAGAGGAAGAACCCCCAGCATATAATGCCATAGCCCTGAGCAATAAGCGGAATCAGCCCAAAGGTAGACACAACGACTCCCAGAGCAGTAAGACCCACCGCAATAGCAGGGCGTACCCAGCGGGGTACATAGCCTTTCGCCCGTTTATATGCAATTTCCACACGGTCATCTACAGCTTTAATAAAACCTGTGCCGGTCGCGATGAGTGTACCCAGGAGCACACTTTCAAAGAGGATATAGAGCCACAGCATGTTCAATTCTTCAAAGACGACAGCGACAGGTATTTCTGCCTGGATAGCTGCCGTAAAATTACAGCCCATCACCAGGAGAAGCAATACCGCCGGAATAATGCCAAAGATTCCGGAAATAATCCCACACAGGACCGCTTCTTTGCGGGTTTTTAAATCCCGCACCGTGTATAATACCACGGCGACAACGACAAGATTATAGAAGGAATACCGCAGGCCGTTGAACCACCAGTCGCCCCCGATTTCTGCCCGGGCGAATTCATTAGCAATAGCTCCTCCGAATTTATAGAAAACGACAGCCATAAAGAGGATGTATACGGCATACAGGATATATCCCCACACGGTAAGCGCCTTTTCAATCGTTGCCGTTCCTTTCAAGACCAAAATCACCATACCGGCCGAAAGGATGCCGATGCCAAACCATTTGGAAAGCCCGGTAAGACTGTTGAGCATACTGCCGGCACTGGCACAGACGACGCCCATAATGATGACCATCATGGCCCAGTAACATACTTCATACAGGATAGCCCCCCGACCGAGAAGTCGTTTCATTAGAGAACCATAATCATAGGTCTTGAAGATACGAACGAATTCAAAAGTAATCACACACATCAGCGTCCAGACAACCATCGTGATCATCTGTGCCAAAAAACCGCCCAATAGTCCCTGCGTCCCAAAAAATTGCGCAATCTCAGCACCTGTACCATATCCGCCGCCAATGACTACTTGTTGAAAAACAAAACCGGGAATAACATATTTCGTCCAACTCGTCTTCGCCTTTTCCATATCGTCACGCCCTTTCTCTAATACATTTTGTCATAAAAAGTGCAAAAGATATCCTGCCGACAGCGCTATCGTGTACAATCATCGCCTCGTTTTAAATCATATTGATATGTACTATGAGAAATGATGAAAAGCCATACTCCGGAATATACGGCATAACTATCTTTTTATCAAATTACCTGTTCGGTATTTACGCTCTCCACAACTTGATTTACAATACATATATAAGGACAGTTTCGTATACCAGTAAACATGTTTTATATTTTATTGCTTTCTTATTTTTATTCTTTATATTATTCTCTCTTTTATGCTCATATCATAATTCTTTTCAAGTGTCTTTAATAGGCTATTATTATGACCAAAACTTAAATTTCTTTGTATCTTCCATGATTTTTCTCTATTTATAAGGAGGAATGACATTGAAACTTGGTTTTATTGTGCCACAAACCCATGTCCGTCTTTTAACCAAACTTGTCGGACAATTTTCCCAGATAGAAATTACACCGATTATCTACGATGCCATTTTTGACATTCCTTTCTGCATTGAAGGGCGACAGCAGGAATTCGATCAGCTTTTATTTTTGGGAGAAACAGCCAAACTCTATACGCAGGCCAAGGTCACTCCCAGTATTCCTTGGGAATTTGTCGAACATTCCCACGCAGGATGTCTGAATTATTTGTTTCAGCTTACCCTGCAGGGGCATAATATATATCATCTGGTAACCGATATACAGGATCACCAGCTCGTCTTCGACATTTATGAAGAGCTGGGCATTCCCCTCGACCAGACTCACATCGTCTTTGCTCCTGTATATGATTTTAATGAAGCCTATATTGAAGAGACGCTCCAATTTTTCAAAAACCAATATCGGTTTAACAAGGATATTGCCTGTCTGACCAAATTTGCCAAGGTATACGAACCGTTAAAAAAACTGGGCTATCCCGTAGCCTGCGTCGTCCCTACTTTATTAGATATTTACAACAGTCTTCAGAAAGTATATACGACGTATTTGTTTACGGTCAGCCGGGAAAGCCAGTTTGTCATCATCTACGTCGGCATTGATGATTTCAAAAACGACAGACTGCCTTATACAGAACGTAATGAATATCAGGGTATGCTGGAAAATGTCAACGTTATCAAACACATTTACGATTTATCCGTAGAAATTGAATCTCCTGTTTTCCACGTTACGGAACAGTTATTTATGTTTTTTACCTCCCGGGACATCATCGAACGGCGAACAAGGGGATTGGAAGATTTTTCCATGTTCGAAACTATCCGGGAAAATACGGCCAGCACTATCAGTGTCAGTATTGGCTTTGGCAGAACAGCCATAGAAGCACAATATCATGCCCGTATCGGATTGAACCGGGCACGTCACGGCGGCGGTAACCGTATTTATCTCGTCTATGACCTGCATCATATCTATACGCCCATTGACCCGCAGCCGGCACCGCATCCTAATATTTCCAACGAATTTCTGGAAATCAGCCAACGGACCGGCATTGGCGCACTGACAATCAGTCATCTTCATTCGTTCATCCTTCAGGCCGGGAAAAATGAATTCACACCAGCAGAAATTGCAGATTTCCTGAAAATCACGCCCCGGTCGGCAGCCCGCATGATTAATAAACTATTGGAAAAAGGGTATTGTTTTGAAGTAGGAAAAAAATATCAGCGCAAAACGGGCCGTCCTAGTCGCATTTTACAATTCAAGCTATAGCATGCAATTTATTAACCGTATACAGTCCGTTATTTACCGTAACAGGACAAAACGGCCAGGGCCTTACCGATTTTTTACACAACCTTTATCTTACCTGTATGTTCACCACCTATGATGGAAAGGTAAACAAATCACAGGCAAAGGTGGGGATTTTCATGGCAAAGACGTATGTACTGGACACGAATGTCCTGATTCAGGCACCGTATGCATTGCAATGTTTTGAAGAAAATCATCTCGTACTGCCCTTAGTCGTCCTGGAAGAACTGGACGGACTGAAAAAAGCAGAGGGCGAGCGGGGTTACAATGCCCGGCAGGCAATCCGCATTCTGGAACGGCTGCGGCTGTCCGGCAATCTGCTCACGGGAGTATCTCTTCCCAACGGCGGTACACTCCGCATCGAGACCAACTGTATCCATGAAGAGCTCCCCGACTCGCTTCCCGACGACCGGTCCGACAACCGCATCCTGAAAGTATGCTGCCACCTGCGCAGTCTGGAACCTATACTGGTAACCAAGGATCTGCTACTACGCCTGAAAGCCCAGGTTCTCCGTATCGAAGCCCAGGATTTCAGTACGGAACAAATCAACGTCCGCCAGCAGCCTTATCTGGGCCGCAGCGACTGGTACGTGGCAGAAGATGCATTTGCCTCGTTCCGTGCTGACGGCATCGATCCAGCTGCCCTCTACCAGCTCGGCCCCGACGGTCATCCCCGTCATCCGTCCTTGTACGAAAACGAATTTCTTCTCCTGCGGGCCGATGCCTCACGGAATAAGACCCACCTGGGCTGCGTCCGCCATGGCCGGGCTGTGCCGCTTTTGTATGCCGATGCTGCGCCCTACGGCGTCCGTCCGCGCAATGCCGGCCAGTATTTCCTGCAGGAAGCACTCATGCGCCCCGCCGATGAAGCACCTCTGGTCATCGTCAAAGGCCAGGCCGGTACTGCCAAAACATTTTATTCCCTTGCCGTGGGGCTGGAAAAAATCGTCAATCATCCTACCGGGGAATATCGCCGCATCCTCATTTGTCGTCCCAACGCCCAATTCGATACGGACATTGGATTCCTGCCCGGTGATGAACAGGAAAAAATAGCACCCCTGCTGCGCCCTATCCGCGACAATCTGGAACAGCTCGTCGATGGCAATGAAGACCTGCGCTATGAAAACGAGCAGGAACTGGCTGAGCGGATCGACGAAATCTTTGACCGGCAGATCATCCAGGCAGAAGCCCTCAATTTTATCCGCGGCCGGTCTCTTGAAAAAACCTACCTGATCATCGATGAAGCCCAGAACATGACACCCAATCAGGTCAAAGGCATTATTACCCGCGCCGGAAAAGGCACCAAAATCATTCTTCTCGGCGACCCCAACCAGATCGACCGGCCTTTTCTCGATGAGCGGACCAACGGCCTCATGTATGCGGCAGAAAAAATGAAGGAAAGCCCCCTTTGCTGGCAGGTCACCATGCTACCGGGAGAATGTGAACGGTCGGAACTGGCCCTCGATGCCATATTACGGCTTTCCTAATACAAAAAGGAGAAGGGCTGAACGAATCAGTCCTGTCAATAAATGATACATGAAGAAATTTACCTATGAAAATATCACTCACGCGAAAGAATTGAACATATATCTGGAACAGGGAAACCGCGTACTGGGAGCCCTGGGTTACACCGATCATTCCAGCAATCATACAGCCAAAGTCGCTATGACGGCAGGCAAACTACTAAAAGTCCTGGGCCTGCGTTTCAAGATGAAAGCCAACGGCAGCAAAATCAGCTGATAGTCCGTTTCGTCAGGCAGTCTGCGATGAACTGTGTCTGTATTGTGACGAAACCGACATCTTTTCTGTGTATACTAAGGTCAATTGATATATATTATTAGTTTTACCTGTCATCAGAAAAGAAGGTTCTATGCAAATGAAATGGAAATCCTGGCGCCAGCTGGGCGCCGCTATCATGCTGTGTCTCTCACTGGGCAGCACGTCTTTTGCTGCCAATCATATTACAGAGGCTGAAGCCATCGGGGAAGTTACAGGAGATGGCGAGCACGTCTCTCATGTCATCGTCCAGTACGATGCGCCGGTTCTTTCATCTTCCCTTTCCCCTTCCGACTATACCGTCGATGGCCGGACGATTGAAAAAGTCTATACAAACACGGCGGCAGAAAAAACAACTGCCCATACGGAATCAGGGAACTATGTCGTACTCCAGCTCCAGGCCCTGCCCCTCGTCGATTCCTCTGTCGATCCTCATCCGGAAGACGGCCCCGTCAAAGACCGTCAGAAAAAAGGCCATGGCGGCGGACCCCAGTTGGGAAGCCACGGTAATCCCAGTCCACTTCCCGTCATGAAGGCGAACGTCAGCCAGACGGGATTTGTAAAAACGGTATCAGGCGCTCTCTATGGGCCGGAAGAAGGGATAGAAACTTCCAAATCCAGGGATCTGATTGTCGAAGATTTTATCCAGGGGACCTTTACGGACAGCCAGCAGCAGAATGCTGTATTAAAGTATAATCTCTATGTTCCGAAGAACTACGATCCACAAAAGAAATACCCCCTCGTCCTTTTCATGCATGATGCCGGCGTCGTCTCACCGGACGTCAAAGCAACGCTCGTCCAGGGGCTGGGAGCCGTCACCTTCGCATCGCCCGGATGGCAGGCCAGTCATCCCTGCTTCGTTCTGGCGCCCCAGTACGACACGGTTATCGTCGATGACAATTACGACTACGGACCAGAACTGGATCGTACGATTCACCTCATCCAGTCTCTCTGCCAGACTTACTCCATCGATACGCGGCGCATATACAACACAGGCCAGTCCATGGGCGGCATGACATCGATTGCCATGGATGTTAAATATCCTCACTTCTTTGCCGCATCGTATCTCATCGCCTGCAAATGGAATGCCGCCGTTACGGCTCCTCTTGCCAGCCAGCCGCTCTGGACGGTCATCTGTGAAGGCGATGCCGGTGCCTACCCGAGCATGACGGAAATATTGGGGAATCTGGAAAAATCCGGTACCAAAGTCGATCGCCAGACACTGGATGCCAATGTACCAACCGTACAGCTGCAGGCCGAAGCCGCCTCTCTGATTGAACCAGACTGCAGCCACTATCTTACGATTTACAAAGGCGGCAGCCATCGGTACACATGGCTGTATGCATACACGATGAAGCCGGCACTGGAATGGATATTCTCCCAGAGCCTGCCGGAAACACACTAATTACCAAAAACGTCTTCCTGCCTCATTGACAGGAAGACGTTTTTTTCCGTACACTTATTATATACAAGATTTCCATATACAAGGAGGATTTCCATGAAACAATACGATGTCATTATCATCGGCACGGGAGCAGCCAACATCATTGCTGATGCCGCTATACGGCAGCATAAACATATTGCCATCATCGAACGGGGCCGGTTCGGCGGCACCTGCCTGAACCGGGGCTGCATCCCGACGAAGGTCATGGTGACAGCAGCCAATCTGCTCTGCGAAATACGGGAAGGAGCCCGTATCGGGGTCACAACAGAAAACGCCACGTTGGACTGGGATACGCTGGCCCGGAGGCTGTGGCAGAAAATAGACGAAAGTCCGGCCATTCAGGCGTATTATGACCAATTCCCCAACGTCGATACCTATAACGGCACGGCCTCGTTTACCGGCAAAAAGACGATTGCCGTGACAAAAGCCGACGGTACAGCAGAAGAACTGGAAGGCCGGCAGATTTTTATCGGTACTGGTGGCCGGACGAATATCCCCGTACTCCCCGGTCTGGAAGAATGCGGTTACATTACGTCAGAAACATTCTTTGGTCCCAAATTCCCGGGAAAACCGTATAAGAGCCTGATTGTCATCGGCGGCGGCCCCATAGGCTGTGAATTTTCTCATGTCTTTGAAGCGGCCGGCACCCAGGTCACCATCGTCCAGCACAACGTCCGCCTTCTACCAAAAGAAGAGCCAGAAATCTCGGCGTTCATGCTGCGCCAGTTCCAGAACCGTCATATCGATGTCCGCCTGAATCAGGACACGATATCCGTGCGGCGCGAAGGCGATGAAAAAGTCCTGACTATCCGCAACCGTACAGACGGGACGACGGCAGAAGTACGGGCCGAAGAAATCCTCGTGGCCCCCGGCATCCGCCCTATGACAGAACTGCTACAGCTGGAACATACGGATGTCCGTCTCGACAGCCGCGGCTATATCGAGACCAATGAGTTTCTCGAAACCAGCGCAGATGGCATCTGGGCCCTGGGCGATGTCAATGGCAGGGCGCCATTCCGCCATAAAGCCAATTACGAAGCCGAAATCATAGCCCACAATCTCTTTTCCCATATGCCCCGCGAAAACTGGCGCTGGGCACAATACGATGCCGTACCGGCCGTAACCTATACCTATCCGGAAACGGCCCATACAGGACTTACGGAAGAAGGAGCCCGAAAGCAGGGATACGATGTGGAAACGGCAGTCAACCACTACTCTGCCTCAGCCAAAGGCTATGCACTGGGATACGAACCGGGAGCTTCTGATGACGGATTTATCAAACTCATCATCGACAAAACGAGCAAACAGATTCTCGGCGCCCACATCGTAGGCCACGAAGCGTCCATCCTCATTCAGCCCTTTGTCAACCTTCTCATGTGCGGTACTCACACAGTACAACCTCTCCGCCCGGATATTGCCTCAGCCGACGCACAGTATCTGCGCGATCTCCCCCTTACGCGCACGCTGGATCCGCGCAGTGTCTATACCCTGAGTGAAACCATGACGCCCCACCCGTCCCTTTCGGAAGTTACCATGTGGACACGATACTACTACGAAAAAAAATAAGATTTTGTTTAAACCAAATAATCTATGACTTGTAGCGAAAGATAAAACAGAGGCTGCAACGAAACGAACTTTTAAAGCCATTTCATTGCAGCCTCTGCTTTGTATTACGGGAGTCTCACTTTATATCTGCACGATATCAGCACCCTGCCGATGCCGTACGCCCTGTGTATTTCTTTCTCAGGCTTCTTCGATGGCGCCTGCCGGGCAGTTGTTCATTGCGTCAACGGCAGATTCTTCAACTTCCGGTGCTACATCGTCAGGAATCGCTTCAGCCATACCGGAATCAGCCATGTGGAATACTTCCGGACAGGAACCTGCGCACATACCACAAGAGATACAAGAATCATTTACTTTGAATTTCATAAGTCATCGCTCCTTTCGCGATACATATATCATATGGAGGATTATCGTATTCCGGTTCATCACCGTTTCCTCTTTACACGTATAGTATAACCTGCGCTGCTTCGATTGTACGTTGTAAATATAACGAAGAAACAAATATATCGATTTTTTTCAATTTTTTACCTCTTGACAAAACGCCACGAAATGGATATACTAGTAAAGTACCGTTCAGGTACAATCATATGCCACTTTAGCTCAGCTGGTAGAGCATCTCATTCGTAATGAGAGGGTCGTTGGTTCGAATCCGATAAGTGGCTCCAAAGAAAGGGGCTGTAACAAAATGAGCAAAAAAGCTCATTTTGTTACAGCCCCTTATTTTTTTACAGGTCCGCCATCCAGGCACTTGCCCGACGTTTTTTAGAACCAGCAAGAGGCATAGGCAAAGCCTCTCGCTCTACCTATGCCTCTGGTTATTTATCCTGATCGACGGAATCATCAAACGTAATCACATCATCCCGACAGGCCGATATGGTCGTTGTCCTGTCACTATTTCTTTACGCGGACACGCTGTACGGTCGGCGTACCGTCTTTATCCTGATGTACCGTATCGATGCGGATATACGAAAGTTCATTGCTGAATTCGCGGGCCAGGCGGTTCATTTCCGGATCGGTATGGCCGAGTCCTTTTTCCATCAGACGGTAGACGATGGCTGCAAATTCGTAGCGGGTCATCACCTGATTGCCTTTAAAGAGTCCATCCGGGTAGCCTTCGATAATGCCATTACCCGCCAGTTTCGTGACATATTCGTAAGCCCAGTGGTTATCGGCTACATCGGGGAAGAGCATGCTCTTATTGGGATCGATAGCCAGATGATGCATCGCTTTGAGCTCTGCAATTTCAGCTGCCTGTTCAGCCATCGCTTTACGCATATCGCGAATTTCTTTAGCCATGGCTACACGGGAATTCGAAACATGGCTGCCGCGTCCCAGTTTGAGACTAACGCCGGCATTAACCATATTTTCGCCACCGCCGAAGCTGCCACCGACGCTGAACATGGTGTCTTCGTTCGGACGATAGTAGAGTCCGACAGCCGCTGCATTGGCATCGCGATAGTTGCCATAACCAGCAGCGAAATCCCACTTGCTGTCCGGATCAAAGTCGAGCGGATGAAGTGCTGCCAAAGCTGCCGCGCCTGCACCAACACGATTGATGCGGTTATCCAGTTTGTTCAGGGAATTTCCCAGCTGGGTAATGTTCTGCCGGTTTTCCTGTACCATCTGGTTGGTGGCGTAGAGCTGGCTGCCGTTGATGGCGTCCGTAGACGTCGCCGATACTTCACCCGGTGCCAGCTGGGTAATGGACTGATTGCTCATATCCAGGCCGTCTCCGTTCAACAGTGGCCCGCCCTGGGCGATTTGGACACTATCGACATTGATATCCCGTTCCAAATTGATATGGATGGTATCGACCTTGCCGCCATTAGCATCGGTAGTAGTGGTAGATGCCGTCTGGATATTGTCTCCGCCCAAAACGTTGATCGTACCTCCGTCATTGAGAGTAGCGGCATTGCCGTCTTCCGTGACAAAGGAAACGGGATTAGCCACATAGCCCACATGGAGTGGTCCGCCGTCATCGGTTTCCTTTTCCGGTTCCGCTACGGCACGAGCCAGCTGCAGCCCCGGTGCCTGTCTAGGCTGATTGGGAGATACTTCCCGTTGATCCGGGTTCTCTGGAAATTCCTCCGGATTAGACAGAATCTGGACTTCCCCATGGGTATTGCCCAAGCCATTCAGATTGGCTTTGATGGTATATTCCGATCCCTGTTTCTCCACGACGATGCCTTCCCCGGCATGAATGGAAATCCGGGCATCGCTCATGGCTTCCTTCAGCTGGGCCACGTTCACGGCGTCCGTATCTTCCGTCCCGGCTGCCAGGTTGATGATCTGCCGGGTCCGCTGGGGAATCCACCGGCCATTTTCATCCTGGGAAGGCCCGGCCCCGACGGAAACGGCACCCCAGGTGGACTGCCAGGCAGGAGAAATGTCCTGCCTCTGGCCGTACACCGGATGGTATCCCTGCCAGCCCGCTTCCCGGTCGGCTACGGAACTCATGCCCAGCGCCACGGCTCCCGGGGCAGAAGCGCTGCTTAAGAGACCTATCGTCGTGCCGCCTTCTCCCGTAACCTGGCTGGCAGCGCCTACGGCTGCGCCTCGAAGGACGGCTCCACTGCCATAGCCCAAAGCCGTTGCGAAGTCATCGGTGGCTTTGCTGAAGCCACCCAAAGCTGTAGAAGCCAGTCCGGAAGATTCGGAATAGGCCCCTACGGCCGTAGAATGTTTACCAGCCGTTCCTCCTTTGCCCATGCCATTGGCCATGATGCCGATGCTGGTGCTGTCCTCTCCTTTGCTCTTGGCCTGCTGTCCCAGGGCCACGGCCCCTTTGGCAGTGGCTTCGGAATAACTGCCCACCGCTGTCGTATACATACCCTTAGCATGACTCTGTTCGCCAATAGCGATGGCATTCGTTCCAGTGGCTTCCCCCTGGGACCCGGTACCAATGGCAATAGCGTCCAAACCGGTAGCTTTCGAGCCATTTCCTACAGCCAGTGCCCGTTCACCGTCAGCTACGGCATCGTTGCCCAGAGCCGTAGCCCCCATAGTTCCTTCAGCATGGGCCCCAGCCCCGATAGCCAGAGAGTCCTTCCCTACCGCACCGTCATTATTGTAATTTTTGTCGCGGTTACCATTCTCAGGGTTAACACTGAAATAATGGATGCCGTCCTGGACGGGATCCGGAGTCTGCCCAGCATCAGCGGCCCAGGCAGCACCGCCCCAGAAAGCCGTCATGCTACACAGGGCCAATACAGCCAATGTCAGTTTGGCATGGGATGTTTTACAATGATGACGTCTCTTCATAATGTACGCCTCCTTTATTCTTAAACTATATTTTTTAGCTGTCTTTTTGTTTTCATTATATCAAAAGCAAAAAGGAAACACACTGTAATTTGTTACAGTATATTCATGTGTATTTTGCAATTACAAAAGCGTTTTAGACGGTTGTATAAACTTTTATGAATCTGTCATGACAGATGATATGATTTAATGGTTTGTCTGTCATGACAGCCAAAAAGCTCCTGCATTTGTTGGAAAAATTCTGATTTTATGGCCCATACCTGTAATTTATTACAGTGTATTTATTCTTTATATTTAGTAAGATGATAATAAGGATAGAATACGTACGGATTTCTGAGGTTTCAAGTCCATATTCCTGTTGATGATGCTGCCCTTCGGGGCCATGATCAGCACGTTCCCAGGGGCGATGAATCGAAAGATGATCTACAGCCGGAAGGAGGAAGAGGAGCAGCAGCTATATCCTCTTCGGAGAGGAACGGGATGACCTGATGGCCGTCTGGGAAGGCGTGCGGAATCTCTCCCCGGCCCAGGGACTGGAACAGTTGAATAGGCGGAAACTCCCGCAGGAACCGGCAAGAAACGGTAACGCCAGACAAACACAAACTCCCTTTCAAGCAGACAGGAAATACGAACATCCTGAACTGCCTGAAAGGGAGTTTTTTAGAGTGTAATATCACCATCACACAAACTATTCGCGTTAACAAAAGAAACAAACTATCTTCCACCCTTTACGCCTATGGCAAAAAGTACTATGCTGTACATATAGGTGATACTATTGTTGACTGGAGATGATTCTATGACAAATGAAGAACTCGCACGGCGGTCTACGGCTGTGCGTGAATATGTCGTCAAGATGCTGGCTGCTGCCGGCGCAGGCCATCCCGGCGGCTCTCTTTCCATTGTGGAAATCCTGCAGGTGTTGTATGGGGAATATATGCATGTGCGGCCCGGAGAACCTCACTGGCCCGGCCGTGACCGGCTCATCCTGTCCAAAGGCCATGCTGCACCGGCTCTCTATGCGACGCTCATGATGCACGGTTTCTTTCCCGAAGACGAATTGTGGAATCTCAGGAAATGCGGCGCCATGCTCCAGGGCGTGCCCGATATGAACCGCACGCCGGGCATTGATATGTCTACCGGCTCGCTGGGTCAGGGCCTGTCCGCCGGCAACGGCATGGCTCTGGGAGCCCGTCTTGACCACGCAGACTGGCGCACGTACGTCATCTGCGGCGACGGGGAAATCGAAGAAGGCATCATCTGGGAAGCGGCCATGACCAGTGCCCATTTTAAGCTGGACAACCTGACGCTCATCATCGACCACAATAAATTGCAGCTCAGCGGTGCGTCGGAAGAGGTCATGAATATCATGCCTATTGCCGATAAATTCCGCGATTTCCACTGGCATACGATTACTATCAACGGTCATAACTTTGACGAAATCCGGGCAGCCCTGAAAGAAGCGGAAGAAACGAAAGGCATGCCGACGGCCATCATCGCCGAAACCATCAAGGGCAAAGGCGTCGATTTCATGGAAAACAAGGCCGCCTGGCACAATAAAACACTCGATGCCGCCGAAACGAAAAGGGCACTGGAAGAATTGGAAGGTGAATCATAATGGCTATGTCTACACGGGACGCCTACGGTCATGTCCTGGAAACGGAAATCTATAAAAATCCCGATGTCGTCGTCGTTGATGCGGATATCGCCTCTTCGACGCGGGCAGAAAAATTTAAGAACAAGGCTCCGGAACGTTTTTTCAATGTCGGTATTTCCGAACAGGACCTGATGGGTACCGCCGCCGGTCTGGCTTCCGCCGCCGGACGTCCCGGGGGTGGGATCGGTGCCCGGGTCTGGCTGCCGTCGGAAAAATCCCCCTGGCCGGATCGTATGCACTGTTTACCGAACGGGGACTGGAAATCACCCGCAATTCCATCTGCCTGCCCAATCTCAATGTAAAAATCATCGTCAGTCACGGCGGCCTGACCATCGGCAGTGACGGTGCCACCCATCAGGCCATCGAAGACATCGCTCTCATGCGCAGCCTGCCCAATCTTTCTGTCATCGTCCCATCGGACGGCTGGGAAACGGAAGAAGCCGTCAAGGCCGCCGTCGCCCATAAAGGCCCGGTATACATCCGCCTCGGCAAAGATACCGTCCCCGATATCCATCCGGCCGGAAGCACCTTCCAATGGGGCAAGGGACAGATTCTCCGGGACGGCATTGACGTGGCCCTCATAGGGACAGGGCGCATGACAGCAGCTGCTCTTGCCGCCGCCGATCAGCTGCGTCAGGAGGGATTGGAAGCCATGGTTATCAATATGCCGACCATCAAGCCTATTGATGCCGATCTCATCGAATATGCCGCCCGTAAGACCAGACACATGGTCACGGCAGAAGAAGGCACCGTACTCGGTGGTCTCGGTTCCGCCGTGGCAGAAACACTCGTCCGCCGCTATCCCGTCCGTCAGGAATTCATCGGCGTACAGGATACATTTGGTGAATCCGGTTCTTCTGAAGACCTGCTGAAAAAATACGGTCTCACCGCAGATGATATCGCCGCTGCCGCCCGTAAGGTACTGGCATAAATGTCTCAACCATTGTATAGCAACAAAAAAGCAGCAGATATGGGGAAAATCTCCCTGCATCTGCTGCTTCTTTTTTCGTATTTAAAATTCCCGGACAAATTTTGCGTGAGTCTGCTCCATCCCTTCGCGCATATAAAAGCGGTGGGCATGAACGCGGGCCTTATTGCTGGTCACCTCTATGAGGACGCACTGCCGCTTTACTGCTTCTTCTTCGGCCAGGCGCACCATCTGGGCGCCAGTGCCCTGACTGCGCGCGTCTTCACTGACAAAAAATTCCACGATTTCCGCACAGTTTCCGCAGTGATGCAATTGCCTGTCAAACCGCAGATTCAATACGGCATACAGTTTCCCGTCCTTTTCTGCAACGAGGCAGTAATAATCATCATTTTCCATCTGTTCTGCATAAACCCGGGCAAACATGTCCCTGTCCAGTTCCCGCCGGACGAGCTGGCAGATGAGCTCATAAACGCCTTGAAGGTCGTGAATCGTACTTTTTCTAAACATGGTAGTACCTCTCTTTTTCTAAATATATATGAACTGCCATTTATCATACGGCCTTCCTAGTTTTATTATATCAGGAAAAATCTTCCCACCGCCAGTTTTTACCTATGAAAATAAAGACTAGGATATGCGAAATTTGCAAGTAAAATTATTTCTCCCGGCCCCGGCCCGTGCTATAATATATACGCTGATACAGTATAATTTCCATGAAATCCGAGGTCTTTTATATGAAAATTGCTTTTTTCGACTCCGGCATCGGCGGGCTCAGCGTCCTCCATCATGCCATGAAAGTACTCCCTCATGAACAATTTATTTTTTTCGCCGATGAAGATAATGTGCCCTATGGGACGAAGACGACGGAACAGGTATTCCAGTACGTCAGCGACGCCTTTTCTTTTCTCATGACCAAAGATGTCAAGGCTATCGTTGTAGCCTGCAATACCGCTACCAGCGTGGCCGTGCGGGAACTGCGCCACCAATACAAGATTCCCATCATCGGGATGGAACCGGCTGCCAAAAAAGCACTCGATATGGATACAGAGCGCAACCGCGTCCTGGTCATTGCCACACCGATTACCGTGCGGGGACATAAAATCAAAGAGCTTATCGAAAAATACGATACAGAAAGTCTGGTAGACCTGCTGGCCATGCCGGATCTTGTGGAATTTGCCGAACACATGGATTTTTCCTCGCCGGCCGTAGAAGACTATATCCGCCGGCAGTTTGCCCCGTATGATTTCAGCAAGTATGCCAATCTCGTCCTGGGCTGCACCCATTTCAATTATTTTAAAGAAACGCTGCGACGCATCCTGCCAGACCATGTCCGCTTTGTCGATGGCAACGAAGGAACAATCTGCGAACTCATCCGCCAGCTCGATTACCGCAAAGGTCTGGAATATCTGCCTCAGACCGTCGAATATTATTATTCGGGAAAGGCCGTCACAGAGCCTCACGAATTGCAGCGTATCGACGCCTATCTGGACCAGCTGGAACGGGTTTATACCATCATCTGATATTTTACAATATGGCAGACCCCGATCTGCCACAAATAAAACAGGAGCTGTCTTCCCCTGATTGAGAAGACAGCTCCTGTTTTCGTTCTATTCAGTTTCAGCCGGCAATGGCTGCTTTTTTCTTTTTCAGCCGCATCTGCCAGAAGAGGATGCTGCCAAAAATGACGATACCGATGCCGTCGGTCATGACGCCCGGCACAATCATGAGCAGGCCTGCCACAAACAACAGGACCCGTACGGGGACGTTGCAGTGATCGGCCAGATACCCAATCATGGACGAACTGAGGCCGATCATGCCCAGTACAGCCGTAATGGTCGCCATAATCATTTCCAGCGGCGTCGCCTGTACCATGAGAAGGACTGGCGATACGACAAAGATATAGGGAATGATGAAGGCCGCTATGGCCAATTTGGACGCATTGACCCCGGTCATGAGGGGATTGCCGCCGCTGATGCCGGCACCGGCATAGGCCGCCAGTGCTACCGGCGGTGTAATATCAGCGATGATTCCGAAATAGAAGACAAACATATGCGCCGCAAGGACGGGGACACCCAGTTTTATCAGGGCCGGAGCGGCAATAGTCGCCGTGATGACATAGTTTGCCGTGGTCGGCACGCCCATGCCCAGTATAAGCGCCGTAATCATGGTAAAGAACATGGTCGGCAGCAGCATACCGCCCGAAAGGTCGATCAGGGCCGATGCCAGTTTTAATCCCACGCCGGTCTTGGTAACGACGCCGATGATGATGCCGGCTGCAGCACAGGCTATGAGTACGCCCAGGACGCCTTTGGCGCCTTTTTCCAGCCCCTGGATGATCTGAATGGGTTTCATGCGCGTAGCCTTGCGGACAAACGATGCCGCGATGGACATGACGATGGCTACCAGTGCCGCCCGCATGGGCGAATAGCCTGCAACCAGCAGATAGACGATTGCGATGAGAGGCAGGGCCAGATGACCCCGTTCTTTCAAAATCGTCCAGATCTTAGGCAGCTGAGAGCGGGGAACGCCTTTCAGATTGTTGCGTTTTGCTTCGAAATGAACACCAAGACAGATACCTGTAAAATATAATAAAGCCGGGATAACGGCTGCCTTGACGATATCAATATAGGGAACGCCGACAAATTCTGCCATGAGGAAAGCCGCTGCCCCCATGACCGGCGGCATGAGCTGTCCGCCTGTAGACGATGCCGCTTCTACGGCACCGGCGAAATTCTTGTGATAGCCTAATTTCTTCATCATAGGAATGGTGAAGCTGCCTGTCCCGACGACGTTGGCTACGGAGCTGCCGGAAACGGTCCCCATGAGGGCGCTGGAAATGACAGCTACTTTGGCAGGCCCGCCACTGGACCAGCCGGCGATGGCATTGGCCAAATCAATGAAGAATTTCCCCAGGCCGGTCGCTTCCAGATAGGCGCCAAACAAAATAAACAGGAAAATAAAGGTAGACGATACACCAAGAGGAATACCGAATACGCCTTCGGTCGTAAAATACAGGTGTCCTACCAGCTGTTCCGGTGTCAGTCCCCGATGAGCCAGAACGCCCGGCATATAGGGACCGGCAAAGGCATACGCCAGAAAAGCCAGCACCACGCAGAGCATCGGCTTTCCTACGGCCCGCCGTGTAGCTTCCAGGATCAGCAGGATGCCTATGCTGCCTACGATGTAATCCATCGTCGTCACCGTTCCGGAGCGCAGCACGAGCTGCTGATATTCCAGGACGATATAAGCTGGAGAGGCTGCCCCCAGGATTGCCAGCAGGATATCCAGGGGATGGACTTTCCCGCTCTTCAGCCATTTCTTCCGTGTCGGATAGAGAAGAAATATCAGCGCCATGCCAAAGCCCAGGTGTACCGCACGCTGCAGCTGGGCATCGAGTACGCCGAACGCGCCGGTATACAACTGAAATATAGAAAACGTGATGGCAATGGCCGAAACAACTTTGGCCATAAATCCCTTGTAATTTATCGTATTGGATTCATTATCGTACTTTTTTAACACCTCATCGGCGAGTTGTTCCGTCGATTTTTCACTCATACTTCTCTCTCCCTTATCTGACCATATCCCGTATATACTGATATAACGGCGCTACCCTGATATCTACGGCACTGCCATCGGGCAGGTACTGATACAAAGGGCAGGCCGTATCCGCTATGGTAACGGTCAGTTGTGTGCCGACGCCTGTCCGCAGATGAAGCTGTGGGAAAGGCCGTTCCATATGGTCCATGATGAAATAATCGCCTTCATGGCGGAATGACCCATCGCTTTCCATAAACGGCAGTCCGACGCCGAAAGACTGGTATTTTGTTTTATGAAGGCAGAAGCCGTCCGCCCGGTCGTTGACGCTGAGGTATTCCCAGACGGGTGTTTTCTGCACAGAATGAATAAAACGGATGGTCACTGCCGTGCCCGCCCGTACCGGCACATCCAGCATATGGCGTCCTCCCCCATAGAGGAAGAGCCACGGCTGAAGCAGTACCGGTGACAGGACGAAGAGGAGCAGGCACAGCAGATATCCTCCCGTTAAAACACGGACGCGCATGAAGAATTATTCTTTAAAGAATTTTTCAGCGCCGGCATTCATCGGAATCGGCATGCCTTTCAGGGCGCCTTCCTTGGTGATGAGTTTGCCGACAGAATGAGCTTCTTTCAGACGGTCCAGGTTGGTAAAGAGGGCCTTGGCAATATCATAGCCCATCTGATCATCGACTTTATCCGATGCTACGAGCATAGCCATGACGGAAACGGTCGGTACGTCTTCATCAAAGCCGGCATAAGTACCAGCCGGGATGACCGTCTTGGTGTAGAACGGATACTGGGAAATGAGCTGGTCGGCTTTATCGGGATCGACAGCGAGGATGCGGATCTTATTCTGGGAAGCCAAATCCTGTACAGCCGCCGTCGGGAAACCAGCCGTCAGGAATGCTGCATCGACGTTGCCGTCTTTCAGGGCACTGGAGCTTTCACCGAAGGACAGGTACTGAACCTGGATGTCATCATAAGTCAGTCCATAAGCAGCCAGGATCTGGCGGGCATTGGCTTCTACACCGCTTCCGGCAGCACCGACGGAAACGCGTTTGCCTTTCAGGTCGGCAATGGTCTTGATACCAGACGATTCAAGGGTGACGGCCTGGCATGTTTCCGGATAGAGGGCGGCAATACCGCGGAGATTGTCAACTTTTTTATCCTTGAACATTTCCGTGCCATTAGCTGCATAGTAGGTAATATCGTTCTGGATAATGGCCAGATCGATAGATCCATCTTTCAGCATATTGATATTGGCAACGGAAGCGCCTGTGCTCTGGGCCGTGGCATTCATGCCTTCAATGTTCTTATTCAAAATTTCTGCCATAGCACCGCCAATCGGATAATACGTGCCGGCCGTGCCACCGGTACCAATATTCAGGAATTTCTTCTGGGCACCGGCTTTATTATCCCCACAACCGGCAAGCGCCCCTACGACTACGACAGCGGCCAGACCAACGGCCAATACTTTCTTGAGTGAACTGAACTTCATATGACATCCCTCCCAAAATTTGCGTTCCTGGACAAAAAAAGGCCTCCAAACCCTTCCTCGATTTGTACGGCCCCCTTGCCTCATTCTGCATTCTATTTTCCTTATACGAAAATTATAAATGTATAGTTATGTCTTGTCAATAAATTTTTTCAAAAAAATTCTTCCATTAAATTAAACGTTTAAGTAACTGTAATTCTCTACCATATGGTAAAATAAGCTTTATTGTTTTCGCATAGTAAAATTTAATCTCATGAAAAAAGGAGAAATTTGCATAAATACAAATTTCTCCCTGTTCGTAAGCACAAACTAATTTTTCTGTTTTTTGTCCATTACGCTGACGCAATTGTCCCCTGTTCAATTTCAAACAGATGAATCGTATCCGTTTCTCCTGCCAGCAGTTTCTGCACTTCTTCTGCCAGTTTCCTCGTTTCCATGGAACAGGTGAAGAGGAATATCTGTTCTTTCCTGCCCAGATCGGCCAGGAAGCGGATGGCTTCTTTCTGCCGTTGTTCATCGAAGCGGACGAGGATATCGTCGAGAATGATCGGCATCGGTTCGATCTGTTTGGAAAAGGCCATGGCCAGACTCATGCGGATGGCCAGATATACCTGGTCGCCCGTGCCGCTGCTCCATTCCTTTTCGGGAATGCGCCGGCCCGTCCCGTCGACGGCATAGAGCTGCCGCCCGTCAAAACTGGCCTGGAGCGTATACCGGCCCTGGGTCATGAGGTGGAGATAATCGCCGGCCTGGCGGATTACCAGAGGCTGGCGAACCCGTTCGTAATAATTCTGGGCTTCGCCGAGCATATACTGGGCATATAAGAAGGTCAGCCAGTCATCGGTCTTCCTGTCGAGTTCCGTTTTCCTGTTCTGCTTTTCCTGCAGCAGCCGTCCCGCTTCTTCGCTCTTTGCCATCTGGCTGAGCCGTTCGACGATGCTGCCTCTCTTTTCGGCCACTGCGGCCAGTTTCTTTTCCGTATCGGCTATCTTACGTTCATAGTATGCCTTTTCGTCTTTCCAGGTCTGGCAGTCGTGTATCTTTAATTCATGGCGGAGCTGGGCCAGGTTCTTCGGCGTCTTGGCGATGAGCTTGATGTGGGCTTCCGATTGTTCGTATACTTCTTTATACTGGTGGAACTGACGGAATTTCAAGATTTTGCTGCGGAATTCTCCTGCCGTCTGGGAGCCCGTTTCCTTCAGGATTTCTGCTTCCTGATGGCGGCGTATATCCCGTTCCTTCTGACATTTTGCCAGTTCTTTCTTCTTTTCTTCCTGCTGCCGGTCCTGTTCGCGGGCCACTTCTGCCTGGACGCGGATTTTCTGCCACATCTGATAAACCCGCTCGATGCCTTCCGGCGATACGTCTTCACTGACGCCGACTTCGCGGAAAATCTGTTCAGCACTATCCTTCAGACGGCTGATACGGGTCAGGATATCTTCTTTGCGCTTCTTCCAGTCCTTCAGGGACGTGCGGGCATGCTGGTATGCATCCCAGGCTTCTTTGGCAGCCTGGACATCGCCCGTTTCCAGTTTGGTAAATCCCGTCGTCTGCTGCCAGGTTTTCCAGGCACTGCGGCAGTTTCCCAGTTTATCTTCCCAGCCTTTTCCTTCCTGTTCCCATTTCTGGTAAATGGCGTCGTACATGACCTGCTGTTCCTTTTTCCAGGCATCCTGGGACTCTCTCGTCTTCCAGTCCATGTATTCCTTGCGGACGCCGTCGAGCATCTGATTCCAGGCCGCATTGTCTTCGTCCGTAGAAATTTCCAGGCCCGCATCATCGGCCATGGCTGAAAGGCGGGTCTGTAAGGTAGCCAGCTGACCCTCCAGTTCGCCGATGCGCCGGGGCACGCGCCGCCCGTCCGAACGCTGTTTGGCAAAAGCGGCAAGAGCCAGCAGTACACACAGGACAGCCGCGCCGCCGGCCATCATGAGATCAAAATCATACAGGACGACCGAAGCCGCAAGTCCCGCCGCAGCCAGCAGAAAGAGCAGGCCCAGCGCCAGGAATCCATGGCTCGTTTCTGCCGGGTCTTCCTTCAGCAGCCGCAGCAGTTCCTGAGTCTTTTCCCGTTCTATGAGCGTATCCTGAATGGTGACGACTGATTTTCCCAGTTCCTTCCATTCTTCCGGCGTCCGCTGCGGCCCGTCGGCATTGCCCGTATCCAGAGAGGCACTGACATCTTTAGGACGGGCTGCCTGCCACTTTTCTTCTTCCCTGGTGTACGTTTCCAGATTGCGGGCCAGAGTCAGGGCCCGGTTCCAGTCGGCCTGTTCCGGAAGTGTTCCTTCCGTCCAGCCGGCCAGAGTCTGACTGTACTTATTTTCATCGTACTGCCAGTCCATTTCCTTATCCTCATGGTCTGCCAGTTCTTCCTGCCCCTGCTGCCACTGGGGCATATTGTGATACAGCTCATCAATCTGGGAGCCGCAGATGACCCAGCGGTTCCATTCCTGCTTGAAGGCCGGTCCCTTGCGGCTGGCCGCTTCCAGTTCTTTTATTTTTTCATTGATGTCCCGGATTTTCTGTTCCAGCTCTTCCCAGCGCTGGGCACCATCGGCAGGGAACTGCGATACGTCGGCCAGTTCCTGCATGTGCTTCATGGCATCCTGCCCCCGCTTATACACGTCCCAGGCAGCCAGCGGCATAGCTACCTTTTCGATCTGCTGCTTCGTTTCTTCTATGCTCAGGCGCAGCCGTTTCTCAATTTCATGGGTCTGTTGTTCCTTTTCCTGCAAGGATGCAAATTCTTCTTCATCGTAGGACAATTCATGGATTTTACGGTCGAATTCACGCTGTTCCTGCAACAGGTTATTGATGGGCTTCTTGCCCTGATGGGATGCTACGAGCAGTTCTCCCATCTGCCGCATAAAATCACGGCGGACCGCTCCCATGCGGACGCCGCTTTCGATGCTGAAGAAATGACTCCGTACTTCCTCGTTGGAGAGAATCTTGAATCCCTGCAGGTCCTCGAGTCCCATGGCAAAAATCTTATCATACGTACCCCGTTCCAGGCTGTGCCACCAGAGTGCGGACGGTTCTTCATGGATTACTTCGTCGCCATCGGCGATATACGATTCTTTTTCATTGCGGTAAATCCGGTATTCATGACCGTCTTCCCGGCGGATATCCATGTGGCCGAAGTACCCTTTCCATTCTCCCCGTGGATAGCCGAAAAACATGGAGCGCACGTATTTCATCAGCGTCGTCTTGCCGCTTTCGTTCTGGCCATGCATGACGATCAGGCCTTTTTCCGGCGGCATCCAGGAAACATTATGGTAAATACCGAAATCATCTAAATTCATCTGTATAATCTTCATATCTTATCCTCTTCTATCTTCCAGCAGCTTCTGCATGCCCAGCCATTTGGCTTTTTCAAACGCTTCCAGGAGCCGTTCGTCGGAAATGCTCCGGCCATACGCTCCCAGGCGTTCAAATTCCGGCCGCTGTGACAAGATATCGCGCAGGACTTTCATTTTTTCATCCTGCGGCAGTGCATCGAGCTTGTCCGATACGTTGAGGTAGTCCCCTACCGTATCGGGCAGTTTGCTCCGTTCGCCGGCATTGATTTTGGGACGGGCCATGTTGCGCAGGCGCTGTACCATGACGAAGGCGTATTTGCCGGCTTCTTCTTCCCGCCAGGCATCGATCCAGTACTGTGTCGCTTCCGGGTTATTGATGACCTGGTACATACTGCCCGACCCGGTAAAATTTATCGTCAGGAAAGTGGGCTTGCCACATTCCCGGCGCACTTTTTCTTTGGTAAAGCGCACGGCATCGCGCAGCTCCGAAACCGACTCGGCGTTATCGATGGGCACGTCGGCCGTTTCCCAGCGGACGATGCTCGTATCGATGAATTCCATATGTACCGTCCCGTACGGGCCTACTTCCACGTAATAACAGCCCCGCGGCCCCGTTTCTGTACAATCGAGTCCCTGAGGATTGCCGGCATATACGACATAAGGCTTCTCTGACAGGACCTGGTGCTTGTGCACGTGGCCCAGAGCCCAGTAATCCATGCCGCTTTCCTGCAGGTCCGTCATACTGCACGGGGCATACGGCGACTGGGCACTGCCAACCTGGGTGTGCAGCAGGCCGATGGCATAACGGTCAGCCGCAGTCCGGCGGAAATTCCAGGCCAGATTGTCCCGCTGCTCGCTCTTGGCATAGCTCTGCCCGTAGACAGCGGCTATTTCTTCCCCGTCTACGATGAGGGGAATCCGTTCGACCTTTTCCGTGCCAAAAACATGTACGTTGGGCGGAAAGGGAATCCGTGCCTTCCAGGCATCCAGCGGGTCGTGATTGCCCAGTACGGCAAAGACCTGTATATGGTGCTGGGCCAGCTTGTGCAGGAGGCGTACATAATCGAGCTGCGCCGTCAGGTTGTGGCTGCTGCTGGTATAGACGTCGCCGGCAATAAGGACGGCATCGACTTCTTTATCAATCGCCGTCTGGACGATTTTCTGAAACGCCCGGACCGGCGCCTTGCCGACGATACGCTGCCAGCGTTCATCGACCATGGCGATATCATGAAAGGGACTGCCCAGATGCAGGTCCCCGCAATGTATAAAACGTAAACTTTTGGCCATTAGTCTCCCTCTTTCTCTGACCAGGCTGTTTTTAGTGCCTCCACAGCGTCTTTCAGCTGACAGCCGGGAATTTTGGAAAAGCTCAGAAGAAATTCTTTTTCCGTCTCCAGATTCCGGTTTTCATAAAAGGATTGCACCGATAAGACGCGGCAGCCTTTTTTCGCTGCCTTTTTCAATAATATGTCTTCCGTATCGGGGCTTTTCAGGGTAATGTGACAATAGACGCCCGATACGATACGGCTGACGCGGATGCGGTCCCCAAAGGCTTTCACGAGGAAACGCTCCATGATCTCCCCTTTTTCCTGATAGTCTTTGCGCAGGCGCCGCACCTGCCGGGCCAGTTCTCCGCTGCGGATATATTCGGCAAGGACACACTGTTCCAGCACAGAAGCGCCCTGGCGGAACAGGGCGCGGCTCTGCCGATACCTGCCAAGAAGCGGTGGCGGAAGGACCATGTAACTAAGACGCACAAATGGCGGCAGCACTTTGGACAGTGCCCCCATGTAGATGACGCGGCCGGCCTTGTCCATTCCCTGCAAGGCAGGCACGGGACGGCCGTAATAGCGCAGTTCACTGTCATAATCATCTTCGACGATCATGCCATCGTGGTCGCCTGCCCAGTGAAGCAGGTCGTAGCGCATACCGGCCGGCATGACTGTTCCCGTAGGGAACTGATGGGACGGACTGACATATACCAGACGCGCCCCGCTCCGTTCCAATATATCCATAGACAACAGCCCGTCCCGCACCGGTACGGGCTGCAGCGAAAATCCGCGGCTGCGGAATAGTTCCCTTCCCAGGCGGAATCCCGGCTCTTCCACGGCGATACACTCATAATCGGGCCGGAGCAGACTGGCAAGGACGGCCAGAAGCGGAATGGTTCCCGAACCGATCAGTATCGCCTCCGGATCGGCATGGACGCCGCGGCTCTGGTAGACATATTCACTCAGCGCCTGCCGCAGGACAGGTGCTCCCTGTTCATCCTGATTGGCCAGAAGATATGCCGGCTCACTCAGGACGCGGTTCATCAGCTTGCGCCAGACCATCATAGGGAAGCGTTCCATATCCATGTCCCCGCTGCCAAAATCATAGACGACCGGCGGCTGTATTTCCTGCTTTTCCGGCTGACGGTATACGGGCCGTTCTTTTTTCTGCGGAAAGGCAATGTCGGCTACTTCATACCGCGCCTTGGTCCGGCGGATGATGTATCCTTCACTGGCAAGCTGGTAATAGGCCTTTTCGACGGTCATCTTGCTGACGCCGGCCCGCTGGGATAGTTCGCGCACTGAAGCCATCTTCATCCCTGCCGGCATCCGGCGGGCCGTAATTTCATCGCGGTAATAGGCATATATTTGTACATAGTACGGTATTTTGCTAAGAGTGTCGATTTGCAGCATAGGTCCCCCGGTAATAATCAAGGCAAATTTACGATAAGCCTACCTTTTATTGTATCGAAAAACAGTTCTGGTGAAAAGAGCTGACAGGCACATTTATAGGAGAAATGCCGACAAACCGGACCGTATGGCATCAGCTGTCAGCTACGGCCGCTGCAATGGCTGCCCCGACCGACGGGCCATCATAGACCAGTGCCGCTTCCACGGGAATCCCCTGCTGCCGGGAATGACCCCGCCGGGCCGCACAGCCATACAGGGCATCGTCAAACATGAGGAGCCCTCCGCGGATATGACTCAGGAGCCCCCCTTCAATGGCAATGGACTGGCGGGAAATATGGCCTTTAGGATACAGATGCTGCAGGATTCCATAGCAGGCAGCGCCGGAAAGCTGTGCCGTCCGCACGAGAATCGTCCCGGCCAGATTGCGCAGCGGCTCTACATCAGCGGGAGCGACGATGCGGTTCAGCAGGCGGCTCAGGCGCAGGCGGGCATCGTCGGGATTGCCAGCCGTTACAATGCGGTTCATTTCCGGTGTCGTGCACGGCGGGATATCGTCCGTATCAAAATACGTCTTCAATGTCTCTCTATAGATAGAACCGAGATAGGCGCCACTGACCATTTTTTCCAGCATGTGGTGACCGGGAAAGCGCGTCGCTTCGTCTACCCGTTCATCCCATGTATTCCGCGGCATCCCATTGAAATCACCCGCTTCCAGGTTGATGACCATGGACTTCTCTGGTTCGTAATAACAAATATTAAAACCGGTCCCGCAAATGACGCCAATATGGGTATGACGGTATTGATAAGCTGCAGCCATGAGCACGGCTGTCGTATCATTAATCAGCGCTGCCGTACGGATCCGGTCGAGACCGCGGCGCCGGAGCGCCTCTTTCAGCAATTGGTTGATCCAATTTCCTTCCACGCCGGCAACGGCCATTTCCTTAGACCACTGTACCAGGCGCGCGTCGTGACAGTCGGACTGGCTGACTTCATAGGAAAAGGTATGTCCCAGGGCACAGTCCACATTGCCTCCGGCCGCTTCCTCTACAGCAGCCGCGATAAAATCAAAAAGCTCCTCTGCCCGCGTCTCCTTCGTCGTATAATCGTATTCTCCTTCTTTCCGCAAAGGATGAGAGACAATTTTATCAATAATAAAGCAGTGCCCGCCCAAAAGACGGATACGGGAAGCGCGCACATTGGTCCCGCCGAAATCCAGGGCCAGATACGTACCCTTCTCGCTGCCATCTGGCAGATCCATATAGGACGGCAACGCTGAAAGAGACGATGGATCACCTGCTTCTGCCGCTTCCAGCTGCTGCCGGAAGGACGCTGCAAAATACTGCAGCTGTTCATCACTCCAATAAAAATGCTGCGCAATATTCATCCAGTTGCCACTTGCTTTCCGGCCCATGTACAGTCCCCCTGTCTCTTTCGCTATCGTTATGAATATTATACTACAACAGGGGATAACGATAAAATTTTTACGTAAAATTTTTGTAACAGCTGTTATATGTGACAAAATGCACATTGACATTTTTTCATATTTCACTATAATGGGACGTAGAGTGAGACCGGAAGAGGCCGCACGAAGGGGTACACCACCTTGGGTGTAATTCTTCGTGCGGTCTCTTTATTTTTCTATTCCCCACGCGGAAAGGAGACTCAGCATGGTCAGGATAAACGGCAATGATGTGGCCGCGGCCGGGCAGAATTTGCAGGCCTTCCTCGAACAGGAAGGTTATCGCTGCGACCGCATCGCCATTGAACTAAACGGTGCTATCGTACCGCGCAAGACGTATGCCGCCGTAACCCTCCACGATGGCGATTCGATGGAAATCGTCCATTTCGTAGGAGGCGGCTGATACAGACAGCATACGGCGTTCTTATCTTATATTATGAATCAAGGAGTGATTCCCATGGAAAATGATGACAAACTCGTACTTGGCGGTCATGAATTCACATCCCGCTTTATCTTAGGTTCCGGTAAATTTTCAGTCGATCTAATCAAAGCCGCCGTCGATCAGGCAGGCGCCCAAATCGTCACCATGGCCCTGCGCCGTGTAGAAGCCGGACAGAAAGACAATATCCTCGATTTTATTCCCAAAGGCGTAACCCTCCTGCCGAATACGTCGAGCGCCCGCACGGCCGAAGAAGCCGTCCGCATCGCCCGCCTTTCCCGTGAAATCGGCTGCGGTGATTTCATTAAAATCGAAGTCATGCGCGATTCCAAATACCTGCTTCCTGATAATGCCGAAACGATTAAAGCGACGGAAATACTCGCCAAAGAAGGGTTTATCGTCCTGCCCTATATGTATCCCGACCTGTACGCCGCCCGGGCGCTCGTCGATGCCGGCGCCGCTGCCATCATGCCCCTGGCCTCTCCTATCGGTACCAACAAAGGCCTGAGCACCCGCGATTTCATCCAGATACTCATCGATGAAATCGACCTGCCCATCATCGTCGATGCCGGTATCGGCCGTCCGTCCCAGGCCTGCGAAGCCATGGAAATGGGCGCTGCCGCCATCATGGCCAATACGGCTATCGCCACAGCCGGCAACCTGCCGCTCATGGCCCAGGCATTCCGCAAAGCCATCGAAGCCGGTCGTGCCGCTTATCTGGCTGGTATGGGCCGTGTACGGGAAACGGCTTCGGCTTCTGATCCGCTCACAGGATTTTTAGGCGACTAAGGGGGCTTTTTCATGGAACAGAAACGTATTGATCATATGAAATATCTGCCCGGCATGGAAGTGCTCGATTCGGACATGCTCAGCCAGGTCTTAAAATACCACGATGCCTTCCGCAATGAAGATTTTACCGGCAAAGACGTCGAACTGGCCCTCAGCAAGATGCGCCTCGATCCGCATGATTTCATGGCACTTCTCTCTACGGCCGCTGCTCCCTACCTGGAAGAAATGGCCCAGAAAGCCCATATCGTCACGCGCCGCCATTTTGGCAATAACATTTCTGTCATCACGCCGATTTATTTTGCCAACTACTGCGACAACTACTGTATCTACTGCGGCTTCAATTCCCATAACAAAATCAAGCGGGCCCGCCTGTCTGACGAAGAACTGCACCGGGAATGCAAAAACATCGCCGATGCCGGCATTGAAGAAGTCATCATGCTCACTGGAGAAAGCCCCAAGATGAGCGACATCAAATACATCGGCAATGCCGTGAAAATCGCCCGTCAGTATTTCCGTGCCATCAACATGGAAATCTACCCGGTCAATTCCGATGATTACAAATACCTCCACGAATGCGGCGCCGATTACGTCACGGTCTTCCAGGAAACGTACAATTCCGATAAGTACGAAACACTGCACCTGGCAGGCAACAAGCGTATTTTCCCATACCGTTTCTATTCCCAGGAACGGGCTATCCTCGGCGGCATGCGCGGCGTCGGCTTCGCCGCTCTCTTAGGTCTCGATGACTACCAGAAAGACGCTGTGGCAACGGGCATGCACGCCTATCTGATGCAACGGAAATATCCCCATGCGGAAATTTCCCTTTCCTGCCCGCGTCTGTGCCCGATTATCAACAACGATAAAATCAACCCGAAGGACGTAGACGAACGGAAACTGACCCAGATTATCTGTGCCTACCGCCTGTTTCTGCCTTACGCTTCCATCGTCGTTTCCAGCCGGGAAAGCGCCAAATACCGCAACGCCATCATGAAAATCGCTGCTACCAAAGTATCGGCCAGCGTCTGTGTCGGCATTGGCGGCCATCTGGAAGATGACGGCAGTGAAAAAGGCGATGAACAGTTTGAAATCACGGATAACCGTCCCTTCGATGAAATGTACGCCGCCATTAAAGGCATGGGGCTCCAGCCGATTACGAGCGAATACATTTACTTATAACACCGTTTGCAGACGCCGGAATATCCGGCCGGCGTTTTGCTATATACTAAACATATCCAATGGCCCTGCCAGCCCTATCCACCTGGCAGGACAGCAAAAAAGGATTGTCACACATCATGGTGCGGCAATCCTTTTTTGCATGTTTTCCTATGCTTCTCTCAGTAAATATCCGTTGGCTTTATATATTTTAAGAATAAATTAAATAAAGGTAATAGAAAATATACTAAAAAGGCTGCAACAGCATGAACCGGATAGGTCCTGTCGTTGCAGCCTCATGTACGATTGGATAAAATAATGTAATCCCGTCGATATCCGTCCCGGTCAGACCACAGCCAGTGCCTGGTCCAGATCGGCGATGATGTCTTCCGGGTCTTCCAGACCGACTGACATGCGTATCATGCCGTCCGTAATGCCGGCCGCTTCCCGTACTTCTCTGGGAATCATGGTGTGGGTCATGGCGGCGGCCTGTTCTACCAGTGTTTCCGTATCCCCCAGGCTGACGGCCAGCGTACACAATTTAAGATGGTTGATGAACGTCTTGCCCGCTTCCAGTCCGCCTTTTACATCGAAACTCAGCATGCCTCCACCACCGCGCATCTGCCGTTTCGCCAGTTCATACTGCGGATTAGATGGCAGGAAGGGATAGCGGACGATGTCAATTTTTGGGTGCTGTTCCAGATACTGTGCAATCTGAAGTGCATTGGTATTATATTGTTTCATACGCACGGCCAGCGTCTTGAGTCCCCGCGTGGCCAGAAAGGCGATTTGCGGTGCCATGACGGCACCAAAGTGCATGAGCGTACCGAGGCGGCAGTCGCGCAGGAATCCTTCATCATTGGAGATGATGGCTCCTCCCAGAAGATCGCCGTGCCCGCCGATGTACTTGGTCACGCTCTGTACGACCCAGTCGGCGCCCAGGTCGAGAGGATTCGTGTTGTACGGCGTGGCAAAGGTGTTATCAACACCGACTTTGATGCCGTGTTCATGAGCGATGGCCGAAATAGCCGCAATGTCAGCCATGACCATGGTCGGGTTTGCCGGCGATTCGATGTAAATGAGTTTCGTATTGTCTTTGATGCCATCCTTCAACGTTTCCAGATCCTGCGGATCAAAGTCCCCCACTTCGACGCCGAACCGGGGCAGGAAATCACGGGTAATATCTTCTGTACCGGAATACTTGGCCTTGCAGAACAGCGCATGGTCACCGGCGCGTACACTCATGAAGATGGCCCCTGCCACGGCACCCATCCCCGATGCATATGACACGGCACCGAGTCCATGTTCGGCAGCGGCTATCTTTTTTTCAAAATAATCGTTGCTGGGATTGGTAATACGGCTGTAGGCAAAACTTTCGGCATAATCGTCACAGGCTTTGACCGCATCATCTGTCGAGTCGAAATAAAAGGTCGAAGTCTGATAAATCGGTGGCACTAAGGCACCGTAGGCATCCCGCGGTTCACCAGCATGAATGTTGACCGTAGACGGTCCGTATTTTGTCCTGTCAAAATCAGGATGGCGCAATACACTTAAACTCATGTTCATATCCCCCTCTTCATATTACTTATTCTCCCGCTGTCCTTACAGCGGCTTTACCATGTCCCGTCGCTTTATAAATCAAAGCTCCTGCGACAAAGCCGATGATAAACGGCGTAATCCAACCGAAGCCAAAGGTCGAAAGCGGCGTTGCTGCCACGATAGCTTTAGCAAAGCCAAGACCGGACAGGCCCGGCAGTGATTCTATCAGCGCATAAATAGTAACCAGATATACCGATCCCTTGTAGGCCCCGTCATTCGGCACGACTTTGACCAATACGCCCAGGACAAGCAGTGCCAGGCACGGCGGATAGCATACGCCGAAAATCCAGCCGACGTAGGTGACGATGCCATCGACGCCAAGGAGAGCCGTAAGAGCCGAAAGGATGCTGCATACGATAGCAACTTTCTTATAACTGACTTTGCCGGTCATGGTGCTGGTAAATTCCGCAACCGCCGCTACCTGGCCGATTGCCGTAGTCAGACAGGCCAGTACGACGGCGATGCCCATGGGTACCATGACCCACGTGCCAACGCGCTGGATGATGGCGACGAGCAGTTCCGCCCGGCCGATAGACTGCGGGTAGTCACCACTGACACAGGCGCCCATATACAACAGCGACCCGTAAATGATGAGAAGCAGGACGAAGGCGACGATGCCACAATAGATGAGGACTTTATTGCGCTGGGCAATGGTCGTGTAGCCTTTGCCCTTGCTAGAGCCGATGAATACGGCTGCCATGATAAAGCTGACCAGGACATCGCCTGTATTATATCCGCCCAGGAAGGCATTGACGAACGGTTTGGCTACCTGTGGTTCAATCGGCGTTCCCAATGGATGGACGATACCCATGATGGAAACAACGACCAGGATGAGTGCCAGAAGAGGCGTCAGATACCGGCCCATGCGGTCCATGACGTTATTCTTATCTTTGACAAAGAAGAAGCATATAATGAAATATATGATGACCAGTGGAATGAACGGCACCCCCGGCACATTGCCCTGTACGCCGAGCTGGATAGCCGTAGCACAGGTCCGGGGAATGGAAACGAAGGTGCACACAAACATCAGCGCCGCCAGCAGGACATTGTACGTATACTTGCCGACGTGATCGGTGATAGCATGGACATCGCCGTTCAGACCAATGACAACCAACGTAAAAATAGGAAGGAAAATACCGGAAAGCGTCAGGCCCGACAGGCCGGCAAATACGGCAGACCCGCTATTGAGGCCCAGCTGGGGCGGGAAAATCAGGTTGCCTGCCCCAAAGTAGGTAGCGAAGAAAGCAAAACCGAGGATAAAAATATCGAGAATCTTGATACTGCCATTACCGGGAGAAGAATTGCCACTCATCATACATACCTCCTTATAAGCCGCACCCGGCCCTTCAGTCCCGCAGCCCGTCCGGGCCGGATGCCGTACCACAAAACAGAACTTATAATTTTTCCAGAGCCTGATCGAAATCGTTCAGCAAATCGTCTGTGTCTTCCAGTCCGGAAGACAGGCGGATCTGGCCGTACGTGATGCCAATTGCCGCCAGTTCATCAGCCGAAAGGTCACGGTGGGATGCTTTCGGCGGATAGGTCAGAGTCGTGCACGTACCGGCCAGAGTCGGTACGAAATGGACCAGTTTCAGATTGGCAATGAGTTTGTCGATCAGTTCCATTCCGCCTTTGAAATTGACGCTGAGCATGCCGCCGTATCCATTGCCTTCAAACTGCTTGTCTGCCAAAGCCTTGCTGGGAGACGAATCCAGGCCCGGATAATAGACTTTTTCTACTTTCGGATGGTGTTCAAAGAACTTTGCCAGAGCCAGGCCGTTCTGGCTCATCTTCTGGACGCGCAGCGGCAGTGTCCGCAGACTGCGTGCCAGGAGCCACGATTCCGTCGCACCCAGATTGCCGCCGTACAGGCCGAGATAGAAGCGGATCGTATCGATCAGTTTTTTCGATCCCAGCGCCGCGCCGCCTACGATATCGTCATGGCCGCCCAGGTATTTCGTCGCGCTGTACAAAACGAGGTCGGCGCCGAATTTTGCCGGCTTGGCCACGATGGACGTAGCAAAAGTGTTGTCGATAAAGAGCAAGGCGCCGTTGTCATGGGCCACGTCTGCCAGATGCCCCAGATCCGGGACGGACATGAGCGGATTGGCAATGGTTTCCCCGTAAATAACTTTCGTATTGGGCTTGATGTAGTCTTCCGGTTTCTGTGTATCGAAATCGATGAACGTCGTTTCGACGCCCCACTTGGAAAGTTCATGTTTTAAGAAATAGAACGTTTCCCCGTACAGCACAGGAGAAGCCAGTACATGGTCTCCCGGTCTGAGCACGGCCAGAAGCGATGTGGTGATAGCCGCCATGCCGGAAGAAAAGACCAGGCCCGTTTCCGTTCCATCGCCCGCTGCCAGAATACGCGATGCCGCATCAGAATTAGGGTTTCCCAGACGGAAATAGGCGTAGCCCGGTGCCCCTTCATCACAGATTTTATCCATCGGTTCAATAGAATCAAATATATAGGCCGATGACAAATAAATAGGAAAAGTTTCCGGTACGGTCAGTGCCTTGTTCATTTCATAGCACATTTCTCCTGTCCCCGTATGCATATACGTCGTAGCCGTTCCTCTTGACATGATATAATCTCCTTCCCTAAGTACAGAAATCAACTGGCTGTATGACTTTTCCGGAATCGTCAATTGTCTTTTTGTTATCTTAATTATATCGGTAAAAGGCAAAAAAATATATGCATCACGCGGCGTATTTATAGTAGTATTTTAGGAGTACATCGGATAAAACATACTCCTTTTATACTTCTTTTATACTCCACGCACACCCTCTCCGCATCGTTTTCCTGCCACTTTCGTCCTCCCCGGGCTGCACGCTGTATCTCAAAGGTGTCTGTATTTGATACAATCGAACGATAGCAGGGATTTTGAACACCCCCGTGCGCATAGGCAGGTTCACTCTTTTCCCTACAAATCTGCGCCATCATAGTATACAGGAACAAAAGGAATCTACAACAAGGAGCTAATATCATGGGCTTATTTGATACTTTCAAGAAACTGTTCCATCATTCCATCGATAACACATCGGCAGCAGAGCAGACTCTTCCCCGGGGCAACGATAGCCCTGTGAAGATTACGTTTTCACGAGAACCCCCTGCGGACAGTCCATCTCCAGATATAGTTCCCCTCAGTGTACGTCTGAAAAAGGCGATTCCCACAATGAGGGGCCTGTATCCGCATGAAATCCTGATGCTTGAATATGCCTATACTTACTCTACAGACTTATCGCATCAGCATTTCCAGGGATTCTGGTGATAGTGTCAATTCTTATGTGTAAACTTTTTACAGTGTTGACCGAAAAACTCAATCCGCGAACATCTCCAACAACTCCGGATATGCTTCCTGAAATCCGCGATGAGCTTTCCCGGAGAACCGTCGGTTGTAGTCGCAGTAGACCATGCAGGCGAATCGTTCCAGTGAATCCTCATTGGGGAATTGCTCTTTGAGCTTTGCGCGGAACTGTGCTTCTCGTAGCCGAGAAATCCTGCCAGTTCCGCCTTGAGGACGGCATTGATACCTTCTTCGATCTTGCTGCGAAGAAATTCATTGGCAGCAGCACCCACTTTGAAGTAGCGATGTGAGGAGTTCTGTGGTAAGATGAGACATAAAGGAATCTTCTTTCTTTGTGTTTTGTTTCGGCACTTAACACTATAAAGGAAAATGGTTCCTTTTTCTATACCCACTTTTGAGTTTACACAAATGATTTTACACTATCGTGCAGGGTTGGAATAGGGCCTAGTATTGCACAATATGACGCAGAAGAAGTGTTACGCTCAACGATTGAATTTGCAAAAAAATATGATGTAATGGTACACGGGCATCTTGCGGAGAGTAAGAGTGAGTATGACTTTACGATGGAACAATTTGGGTGTTCGCCGGTAGAATGGTTCCGGAGGAATAATCTGCTTGGAGATCGGTTTTATTATGCCCATTGTATTCATTTGGATGAACAGGATATAAAAGTATTAGCAGAGACTGGAACCGGCGTTGTAAGCTGTCCCATTTCAAATATGTATCTCAGTTCCGGCTCCTGCTAAGTTCGTAACATGATGGACGCGGGTGTTGAGCGCATTGGCCTTGGGGTTGATGGAGCTGCCAGTAGCAATTCATCTAATATGATGGAGGAAATGCGGGTTGCTTATTTATTGAATCGATTAACCCATGAAGAGAATGCCTGTACATCTGAGGATATTTTATACATGGCTACAGCTGGTGGAGCAAAAACGTTGGGAAGGAATGATATAGGTACCTTAGTGCCGGGTAAAGCAGCAGATTTGACTCTGCTTGACTGGAGTTCACTTTCCTATGCAGGAGGCCGAAATGATCCTGCTGACTGTATCGTACTTAGTGGTGATGCCCGTATGGTGGATACTGTTATTGTCAACGGAGAGATTGTTGTTGAAAATGGGCGATTGCTACGCATTGACGAATGGCAGAAAAGTGCATATGCTGATGAGATTAGTCATGAATTACTTCAGAGGGCTTCTAAGCACTTTCTCGCCCTTCAAGAAGAAATCATTTCGTCTGTACAGGAATCTACGGGAGGGGCGTTATGAGAGAAAAAAACTGGCTTACTAAAATTATAGTAATTCTTGTTGGTTCAATTATTTCTGCTTATGGAATTACGCTTGCTATGTATGCTGGATTTGGCAGTGCAACTTTGGCTGTATTATGGCAGGGAGTCTCCAAAGTTACTGGGATGAGTATCGGAATGACTTCTTTTGTGATAGCAGTGGTCATGATCGTATTTGTATGGTTTTATGACCGTTCACAGATCCATATTGGAACTGTTCTGTATCAGGTGGAATACAGTGGGTTTGTAGAGATATTCAGTAGGATACAAAGATACAGCGATATTGTCTGGATAAATTTCCTGCTGATGTGCATCGGTATTATTCTCTTTGCAATAGGAACTGGCATCTATGCATCAGCAAATCTTGGGCGTGGTTCTTATGAGGCAGTGACATTTTCTCTGGCAGGGAAAAATGGATGGCCTGTCAAAATTGTCCGTATGATATTGGATGCGGCGATAGTCGTTATCGGGGTTTTGTTGGGAGGTAGCTTCGGTATTTGTACGATTATTACAGTTTTGATATCAGGCCCAATTATCCAAGCTACTGTACAGCGAATGAATAAATTTGTTTTTGGAGGGAAGTAAACCATGTATGATATAAAAATCAAAATGCCAGAATAAATGGATCCAGCATAAAATAACGGCAGTAACGATAAAAAGCTATCGTTACTGCCGTATTCATTTCTCTTCTCCATCAGCTTTCATTACTCATAGCCAACCCCCTCTATTTTCGGGCATAAAAAAAACGGCCTTTTGCCGGAATACGTTAAAACCTCGCTAAATATGGACTTTTAGGCTATGCGTACCTTTCTTTAAATTGTATCAATCCCAAGCATCTTTGCTCTCAAAGGTGTCTGTATTTGATACAATCGAACGATAGCAGGGATTTTGAACACCCCCGTGTGCATAGGCAGGTTCACTCTTTTCCTTACAAATCTGCGCCATCATGGTATACTGGAACAAAAGGAATCTACAACAAGGAGCTGATATCATGGGCTTAGATGACGCGGATATTCTGGATACCATTTATCACAAAGCGGAAGCCAGACTGCGCGCCCAGTTAAAAGCAATATAAAAAAGTCAGGGCAGCTGCCATTCAGTTGGCAAACTGCCCTGACTTTTTTATGCTCTGATTTCCGTCCCGTCCTTGAAGGTCACCCGGATATCGTCTTTGCTGTACACCGTGATGAAGTCCACCAGGCTGCCCCACAGCCGGGCATCGAACCCCTTGATGAGTTCCTGCTCCCGAAGCTCCTTGATGAAGCTGTCCATCTGGCGGCTCCGGGCCTTGCGATACTGGATAGCTTCACAGGTCTTGTCGTACTGCGTCTTCACCGCTTCATACCGGCTGACCAGTTCGTTGTAGTTTCGGTCATAATCATCCTGGTTCTGCGCAACCCTGGCGTTCTCGGCTATGAGCTGCTGTACCTTGTCGGCCAGCAGGTTCAAATCTGTGCTGAGCCTGTCCCGCTCCTCTTCCAAGGCTTCTGTGTCAGTGAGCCGTTCCTTCAGCAGTGTGATGCTGTCAAGTACGTCCGCTTTGTTTTCGATGAGCTGATTGGCGGCCCGGACGAAGGCTTCCTTGATATCATCCTCTGTCAGATGTGGTGTCTTGCAATGGCTCTTGAACTTATCGTTGCATCGGTAGATCCTTGCCGTCAGCGAACCGCTTCCGATGACCCCAGGTGACGTTTTCCGAAATGCTCCGGCTTTCTTCCTGTGCCAGGCTGCTCATGATAGTGATGAGGAGTTCCCCTTTACCAACCAAAGTGATACAAAATAACGATGCACCCCCTATACTCTATTAACGATGAACCCCCTTGCCCCCTGCCTATCGTTAAGAGAGTATTCCTCGGAAGCCGCACGGGACAAGGCTTTAAGGAAAAGAGAAGGGGGTGCATTTGCACCCCCTCGGTGGGGATTTTGCACCCCCTAAATTGGACAAGTTCTGTCACTTTTCCATTTGTTCCATTAGCCAGTACGGATTCTTCAAAATCTCTCTGCCAACCCCAATCAAGTCCGCAGCATTATTTTTTAGGAGAGTTTCTGCATCTTCTAAGGTCTTAACTCCCCCCGTCAGCATGACGGGAATGGAGACAGCTTTTTTTATAGCACTGGACATATCCTGAAAATAACCCGGCTCGTTATGCCCTTGCCGTGTGTAGCGACACATTCCTCCGGTGATGTTAAGCATATCCACTCCGGCATCGGCCAATGCCTTGCTGGCATATACACTGTCTTCAATCGTGTTGCCGCCTTCAGCGTAGTCACAGCCACCTAAACGAAGGGAAAGCATAAATTCTTTGCCGACGGCACTACGAACAGATTGAATGATCTCCCGATGAATCCGCAGCCTCCTTTCTATGTCACCGCCGTAGTCATCCTCTCGATGATTGGTGAGCGGCGAATAAAACTGGTTCAGCAAATAAGCATGAGCAGAGTGGATTTCAACACCATCATATCCCGCCGCCTTTGCTCTCTTAGCAGCGCAGGCGAATTGCTCCACAATTTCAGCAATCTGCGATACGGTCAATTCTTCCGGTGCAGTTCCGTCACCCACCATCGGCGAGACGGGGAGGATCACGCTGCTCGGAGCTACTGCCCTTTCTCCTGTAACATCAGAGGGTGCGGCACTGCCGGCATGATTCAGTTGCGCCATTGCTTTTGCACCGCCTTGATGGATGGTATCCACCAGCCGCTTCAATCCCTCAATATCCTCATCGGAGGAGATGGAGAGTTGGTTCTTTCGCGCCTTGCCGCGAATATCAATGTAGCTGTGTTCCGTGATTATCATGGCGAGATTGCTGCCTGTTGCCCGCATTCCGTAGTACTCCAGCATTTTGCTCGTTACTTTTCCGTCCTCTGTACTTTGATAGGTTGCGATGGGCGGCATAACGATACGGTTTTTTAATGTCAAATTCCCTATGGTCATAGGTTTCATTGCCAGCTCGTATTTTTCTTCCACTCTGTCTTTCTCCCCTAAATCAGTTCAAAAATGGCGCATACCACGAGCGTTCCCGTTCTGCCCCCACCGTAGTCGGTTCCGTATGTCCGGACAGCAAGACGGTTTCCTGCGGCAGTTTCAGTATACGCTGTGTGATACTCTGCATCAATGTTTGCTCATCCCCACCGGGAAAATGTGTCAGCCCGAAACTGTTCTTGAAAATGGAATCACCCACGAAGGCCACATTGTCCTTGGTGCTATAATAGAATACGCTGTCCGTAGTATGACCGGGAACGTAGTGCATGGTCAAAGAAAATACAGGATTCCTTTCGAGGGCAATCCTGCTCCCGTCCGGCAAATAGCTCACATCATCCAGTTTGATATATAGCCCGCAACCTTCCGAGAGATTCCAACGAGGATTCTCTGTATATTCCCGCCCTCTCTCGTGCATACAGATAGGGATGGACAGTGCATCCTGGATTTGCGCTGCGGCACCCATGTGGTCGAAATGTCCATGGGTGAGCAGAATTTTTTCGATGACGAATCCTCTTTGTCGAATAACGGCTAAAAGAGTATCTGCTTCTGCGCCGGGGTCGAGCAAAAAGCCGTGTCCTGTGGCATCATCAATATAAAAGTAGGCATTGGTGTTAAAAACGCCTGTCACGGGCAACGATAAAATCATGATGCTCCCCCGCCTTACTGCACAAAATGGCAGCCATCCGCCCCGCAGACCATGCCATCTAATGATGTTGCCGCTGACGTTTCCTCAGCCAGTATCCTTTCGATGGATTCTTTCAGCATGGCCGTCGGTTGTGCACCTGATGCCGTGTACTTGCCGTTGATAAGGAAATAGGGTACGCCGTGAATGCCGTGCTCCATTGCTTCCTGCTCATCGGCACGTACCTCATCGGCGTATCGGTCGCCGGACAACACTGCAGTCACTTCGTCCTTGTCCAAGCCACATTCGCCTGCGATTTGTGTCAGCACATCATGGTCGCTGAGTTTCAGATTCTTGGTGAAGTAAGCATCAAATAACTTCGTGATAATTCCTGTTTTCCCTTTTTCCTGGGCATATTTCGTGAGACGCAGGGAATCAAAGGTGTTGGTGTAACGTGTAGAGACGTAGCGAAAGTCGATTCCCTCACTCCTGCCCATGCGGGAGATGGCTTCAATACGCTCTGCTGCCTCCTCTTTGCTCAGATGATACTTCGCGGCAAAACGATCCACCGTAGAGGAAACGACCTCCCGGCTGGCATAAGGGTCAAGTTCAAAGCTCTTGAATTCGATTTCCACCTTATCTCCGCCGTCAATTTCCGCCAAGGCCTTTTCCAGCCGCTTCTCACCGATATAGCAGAAGGGACAGGCGTAGTCCGACCATAATTCGATTTTCATTTTCCGTGCCTCCTTAGCAATATATAGAACTTGTTCGATATTGCAATTATACACAGGGCAGTATATAATGTCAATAGAAATAGAGCGTGTTCTAAAAATAATTTTGAAGAAGGTAAGCGACATGAAAAAATGTGGTCGTCCTCCTAAAAAGGACAATCCCGAAGAAAATAAGGAAAAAATCATAGCTGCGGCCATAGCCCTTATCGAGGAACAAGGCGCGGACTGTATCACGGTGCGACGTGTCTGCGAGAAAGCGGATATTGCCACGGGAACATTTTATTATCACTTCCGTAATAAGGATGACCTGATGATGCACTTTGTGCGAGGGATCTCCTTCGAGACAGTCGAGCTTACGGCTCCACCCTCCGATATTGCCGGACGCATAGCAGAATTATATATGCTCCTTATCCGGAAGTACATGAACCTTGGCATAGCTTTTATGCGTAGTTTTTACACGCCGGACAATCAGGCACTCCACACCTATATGGGAGAAAAAGACGGGAAGTTTGCCGCTGGAACGGTCATGGCCAGATGTGAGCGGGAACTTGTCACGGCACAGGCAGAAGGTTGCATACAAAAAAATGCAGATATCCACCAAATGAGCGCGGATATCTGCACGATTGTAAAGGGCTGTATCTTCGAGTGGTGTCTCAGCGAGGGCAAGATGAAGCTGGAAATGGCTGTTCAACGGATGTTAAAAACTTATCTTGCCTAAAAAACAGCTCATTCCAAACTATACTCCTTCGGCCCTTCAGCATAGCTGAACGTCCGTATCTTCTTGATATTGATGTGAAACACCTTGAAAAACGGATTAGTCGGCTCCTGATACATCTTTTTCAGCATGGGCAGGATTTGGAAGGCTCTTTCCTTGTATTCCATATTTTCCTCAAAAACCACATCCCCGTTGAAGGACATGACGGGAAAAAACTTATTTTCAATGCAGAAAGAGGCTTTAGGTGTGCCGGTCAGCTGCTTATAGACAGGCTTTTGTGCTCCTGTGCAAAAATAGAATTCCTTGCACAGAATCCCTTCTTTTACCAACCGCTCCACAAAGCGCGTACAGGTAGATGGTGCGATGTCCAATTTTTCGGCAAGTTCACTTTGGGTAATGCCATCGTATTGATTAACAACCACAAGCATATACACATAGGGAACACCAATCCCCAAGTCCTTAAAGGCATCCTCTGCCTTTTTGCGCAGGATATTGGACAATCTGTTGGATGTGAAGAACAGACATTTGATCAAAATAGACTCATCTGTATTCATAAAAAAACTCTGCACGATATCTACCGTGCAGAGGCTGATTCCCTATGTACTTATTCCCGGGCCCGTTCCCACGTCCGTATGGCTTCCATAAGCTGCAGGCGGCTGCTGACGCCCAGCTTGGCAAAAATATGGTGCAGATGTTTTTTTGTTGTACACTGGCTGATGACCAGATGACGGCTGATATCTTCCGTCGAATACTGCTTCATGACCAGGCTGGCAATCTCACTTTCCCGGGGAGTCAGCCCCATAGCTATCAGTTGGCTTTCTTCCTGATTTTTTTCGTGCTGCTGCACCTGGCATTCCTTCCGTTCCCTGCGCAAGCGGATAGCCAGATGATCTTTCAGCCGGTCCAGTATTTCCATTTCGTTATCGGTAAAATCCCGCTGCCGGTCCGTCCGGTAGAGGACGACTTCTCCCAGCAGTTTCCGATTATCGGCCAGGACGATGCCGCTATAAAAGCTGACTTCATTGGGGAGAAGAAATGATTTCCGGACTTCTGTCACCGAGTCTGTCACCTCTTCATCCGGCGTGACCAGGTCACTGCTGCGATAGGCCATGGTGCGGCGCAGGCTGATGACGCGGCGGCAAATGCCGTTCGTATTGACCAACCGGCCATAAGCCTTGACAATCTCCGGATTCATGTGGATACAGAAAGGAGACTGCAACACCAGAAGACCGCCCGTTTCCTCATGAAACAGAAAAAAAGCGGCCCGTTCAAACGGTACGATATTCCGCAATGCCTCCAAAAAATACCGCTGCATGTCCCGGATCGTATCCGTACCGTGGATCAGCAGGGATAATTCGTTGATTCCCAGCCATTCTGAATTTGTTAACATACTGCCACCTTCCATCCGCCATCACCCGTCCTCCAGGGGGTCCGGTGAAAAAGTAATGCGTCTTTACTCATGTTGCCGTCGCATATTGTCGCATATTATATATACTTATTATATAATGATTATGCAAAAAAATAAAGTTTATTCCTTGTATTTCATTTTGGTATGAATGGATGTTTATTCCATAAATGCATTAATTTATCGTAATTCAGCAACGATTTTTTCCTTTTTTTATGCCTTATCGTCATAATATAGCTGAGAATTTATTGATAGTTAAGAGAAATAAATGTATAATGATATATATTGTTAACAGTTGAGATAACGTTAAAAGACAAGGGTGATATATTGTGTTGAAATTGATTGCTGTAACAAACCGTGCGCTATGCAAACAAAATTACTGGGATCATATGGAACAAGTAGCAGCTTCTGATATCGACAGCATTATTTTGCGCGAAAAAAATCTCGACGAAGAAGAATACACAAATTATGCCAAAAAAATGCAGCGGCTCTGTAATCTGCATCAGAAACAGTGTATCCTCAGTTACTTTGGCCGCGTCGGTGTCAAACTCCACATCCCCCGTTTCCAATGTTCGCTGGACTATTTGCAGTCCCACACGGCGATTACCTATTATATGACCAGCCTGGGAGTTTCTGTACACAGCGCGGAAGAAGCCCGTCTGGCCGAAGAACTGGGAGCCCATTACATCATCGCCAGCCACGTGCTGCCCACGCCGTGCAAGCCGGCCCAGCCGCCTATCGGCCTCCAGGAACTGCGCAATATTACCAGTGCCGTACACGTTCCGGTCTATGCTCTGGGCGGTATAACACCGGAAACGCTGCCACAGCTGGCCGGTATCCCCATCGCCGGCGCCTGCGTCATGACCGGACTCATGACCTGTGATGATGTGCCGGCATACGTGCAGAAGCTGCGTCAGGCAATGCAGTAGAAAGGATGTCCTACTCATGAAACAAGCTTATATTATCATCGATATGCAGAATGATTTCATCGACGGGGCCCTGGGTACGAAAGAAGCACCGCTCATCGTACCGCGCATCGAAGCCCTTCTTCAGGCTGCCAAAAAAGACGAAACGCACCAGACGGATTTCATCTTCACCCAGGATACACATGGCGAAGACTATATGGATACGCAGGAAGGACGTAAACTCCCCGTTCCCCATTGCATCCGCGATACCCACGGCTGGCAGATCTGCAGGGACCTTCTGCCGTACACGCTCATGGCACCGGTCCTGGAAAAACCGACTTTCGGCTGCACCCAGCTCGTCGAAGAAGCGGCACCATACGACCGCCTGGTCCTCATGGGGCTCTGCACGGATATCTGCGTCATTTCCAATGCCATGCTCCTAAAAGCCTATTTCCCGGAAAAGGAAATCACCGTCCGGAGCGACTGCTGTGCCGGGGTCACACCGGAAAGCCACGCCGAAGCCCTGCGCGCCATGAAGCGCTGTCATATCGATATTATCTGATTATGCCAGACCGTCTTTCCGGCGGTCTGCTTTTTGCGTCATCGTATTTCTTTATATCTGTTATAATATATCTATGTTTTGACATATGTCATCATCACCAGTATAATAGGAACAGGGCATGGTACAGCCCATGCCCTGTATCGTCATGGTGAAAGGAGGAGTATTTATGCCGCGTCCCCAACGCTGCCGCCGTGTCTGTTCTCTGCCCCGTCAGGAATCGTTTACTCCCGACGGAAAGCAAAATGATTGTGATACTATCGTAATGACTGTCGATGAATATGAAGTCATCCGCCTCATGGATCTGGTCGGTCTGACACAGGAACAGGCTGCTGTACAGATGGATGTAGGCCGCACGACTGTAACGGGAATCTATGAATCGGCCCGTCATAAAGTAGCTTTGGCACTGGTATACGGCAGACGCCTGCTCATCCAGGGCGGTAAAATCCAGGTTTGTGAACGCGCCAGTTCGTGCTGCAATCCATTCTGCCGGGCTGTCCGCGAAAAACGGGATACGATCCCACAAAAGGAGAATGATACACAATGAGTGAAAACTGTAATCACGACTGTTCCAGCTGCGCCAGCAACTGTGAAAGCCGTACGGAACCACAGAGCCTTCTGGCAAAGCCTCATGAAGGCACCCATGTCAAACACGTCATCGCCGTCGTCAGCGGCAAAGGCGGCGTCGGTAAATCCCTGGTCACGTCGCTCATGGCCGTACAGATGCACCGCCGTGGCTTTAAAACGGCAATCCTCGATGCCGATATTACCGGCCCTTCCATTCCGAAAGTATTCGGCATCACCGACCGTGCTACAGGCAGCGAAGCCGGCATCAATCCTGTCGTCACCAAAGGCGGCATTGAAGTCATGTCCATGAACGTCCTTCTGGAAGATACGGCCTCGCCCGTCGTCTGGAGAGGACCGGTCATTTCCGGAGCAGTCAAACAGTTCTGGACCGACGTGCTCTGGGGCGACATCGACTACATGTTCGTCGATATGCCTCCGGGAACGGGCGATGTTCCCCTTACCGTATTCCAGAGCCTGCCCGTCGATGGCATCCTCGTCGTCACTTCCCCGCAGGAACTGGTTTCCCTCATCGTCGAAAAGGCATTGAAGATGTCTGAACTGATGCACATCCCCGTCCTGGGCCTCATCGAAAACATGAGCTACTTCGAATGCCCGAACTGCCATGAAAAAGTAGAAATCTACGGCCCGAGCCGCGTCGATGAATCGGCTCAGAAGTATGGCATCAGCCATACGGCCAAACTGCCGATCGATCCAGCCTTTGCCGCGCACTGCGATAAGGGCGATATCGAAAGCTACCAGGCCGATTATCTGTCCGATACGGCTGCCTTCCTCGAAGGCGTACTGGGTAAATAAAAGTCCCATTTACGATAAGACAACCAAAGGCTGCCGCAAAATGAACTTGTGAGTCATTTTGCGGCAGCCTTTTTGCACTGGAAAGAGTATCCGGGCAATTCTCCCTGTAAAATAACGATATTATTTTTTGCCGCCCAGATACGCCGCCGTAACCTGAGGATTGGCAGCTACTTCCGATGCCTTTCCCTTCAGAACGATATGCCCTGTTTCCATGACATAAGCGTAATCGGCAATCTGCAGGGCCTTTTTGGCATTCTGTTCAACCAGGAGGATCGTCGTGCCGCTTCCATTGATATCTTTGATGACGTCAAAGATTTCCTGTACGACGATGGGAGCCAGTCCCATAGATGGTTCGTCCAGAAGGAGCAGTTCCGGCCGGGCCATAACGGCACGGCCAATAGCCAGCATCTGCTGTTCACCGCCGGACAGCGTTCCGCCAAACTGTTTTTTCCGTTCTTCCAGCCTGGGAAAGCGGTCATAGACTTTTTTCAGGTCTGCGGCAATACCCCCTTTATCACTGCGCTGGTAGGCGCCAAGGTACAGATTTTCTTCGACGCTCATGTTCTGCAGGATCTGCCGGCCTTCCGGCACCAGGGATATGCCTTCGTGGACGACCTGATAGGGTTTCGTCCCGGCAAGGGGTTCCCCTTTGAAACGGATTTCCCCGTCTCTGGGAGATACCAGTCCCATGATAGTTTTCATGGTCGTCGATTTTCCGGCGCCATTGGCACCGATAAGGGAAACGATACTGCCTTCCGGTACAGACAGGCTGATGCCTTTGAGGGCCATGATGCTGCCGTATCCGGCTACAATGTTTTGTAATTCCAGGAGCATTACTCTTCATCCTCCTTTCCCAGATAGGCTTCGATGACAGCCGGATTATTCTGGATTTCCGTCGGGGTCCCTTCGGCCAATTTTTTGCCAAAATTAATGACCACCAGGCGGTCGCACAAATCCATCATAAGATTCATGTCATGTTCAATGAGCAGGATGCTCACGTGATACGTATCGCGCAGTCCCCGGATGAGTGTCCCCAGTGCCGCCGTTTCGCTGTCATTCATGCCGGCAGCCGGTTCGTCGAGGAGCAGCAGTTTGGGATGAGTAGACATGGCCCGGGCTATTTCCAGTTTGCGCTGCTTGCCATAAGGCAGGCTGGATGCAATCGTATCGGCGTCCTGATCGAGGCCGACAAACTTCAGGAAATCCATGGCCTGCCGCTGTGCTTTCCTTTCTTCCTGTCTCTGGCCTTTCGTATGAAATACACTGGACCAGATACCGGAATGAAGCTGGGTGTGACAACCGACGAGGCAGTTTTCCAGGACCGTCATCTGTGGAAAGAGGCGAATGTTCTGGAACGTCCGGGCAATGCCCAGAGAGGTGATTTCATGAGGTTTCTTTCCTTCAATGGACGTTCCCTGAAAGAGGATATCTCCTTCCGATACCTGATATACGCCGGTAATCAGATTGAACAGGGTCGTCTTGCCGGCACCATTGGGTCCGATAATGCCGTAAATCTGGCCTTCTTCCACGGAAAAGGATATATCGGAAGACGCCGTGACCCCGCCAAATCGCTTGACGACATGTTGTAATTCCAGGAGCATTACCGGTCACCTTCTTTCGCCGTTTCCTGCACAGCCCGGGCCGGCCGCCGGCGGTGCAGTTTTTTCAGGACATCATAGGACAGGATGCCATCGGGACGGAAAGCCATGAGCCCCACCAGCATGATGCCGTAGAGCATATCCCGATATTCTGCCAGGTCGCGCAGCAGTTCCGGCAGCACGGTCAGGATGACTGCGCCCAGAGGCGAGCCCCACATGACATTGCTGCCGCCGAATACACAGTACAATAAGGCATCGACGACTTTATGCCAGGAGAAATCGGTCGGGCTGATGAAATTAGCCGTATGGGCAAAGAGTGCCCCGGCAACACCGGCAAAGAATGCGCTGAATAAAAAGGACATCATCTTATAATATACAATAGGGATGCCTGAAAGTTCCGCTGCGTGTTCATCTGCTTTGATAGCAGCAAAGGCCCGGCCTATGCGGGATTCTTCCAGCCGGTGCCAGAACCAGAGGATCGCCACAACGACAATTATCAGAACGAGGCACATGAGGAGCTGGCCGCCGGTCTGGCTATCTATATCGAGGACATCGAGGAAATCGCTGGCCAGGTCACCCAAGGTATTGGCCATAGAAGGAATCCCCGAAAGGCCCATGGCGCCATTGGTGATTTTCAGATTCAAGGCCAGGACGCGGACGACTTCACCGAATCCCAATGTAGCGATAGCCAGATACATACCGCGCAGTCTTGTCGTCGGGATACCGACGACGAGAGCAACCGCAGTGGCCATAATACCACCGAGAACGATGGCAGCCGGCATAGGAAGTCCGGCCTGCATGGTCAGGATGGCTGACGTATAAGCACCGACGCTCATGAATCCGGCATTGCCCAGAGACATCTGGCCTGTACATAATGTCATGTATACAGACAATGACAAAATAATATTAATGCAGGAAAACACGACGACTTGCAGGACATACCCATTCAATATTTCATCCATTATGGTCTGCCTCCTTTGCCGGCTTTGGAAAAGAGCCCTTCAGGCCGGAAGAACAAGATGAGGATGATGATGCCGAAAGCGACGGCATCGCGATAGGACGACGCGCCATAGGCGACACTGAATACTTCGGCAATGCCCAGGATAAAACCGCCCATCATGGCGCCACGGATGTTTCCCAGGCCACCCATGATGAGAACAGCCAGGCCTTTAAAGCCCATAGTCATGCCCATAGTCGGTTCGATGGCATTGAAGGAAAGACCGACCAGGACGCCGGCAGCCGCACCCAGGGACGAAGCCAGCATGACCGTGAAGGTAATGATGCGGCTGGTGTTAATGCCCAGAAGGCCTGCCGTTTCGATATTTTCCGACGTCGCCTTGACGGCCTTGCCGATTTTCGTCTTATCCAACAAGAGCGTCAGCAGCACCATCAGAACGATAGCCGTCCCGAAACCGACAATCTGGATCATGGAAACCTTGAAGAGGCCGACATCCATGAGTGCCCCTTCAAACTGAGGCGGAAAAGACTGGGTCTGGGGCCCCCAGATCTTGAGGGCCAGACTTTCCAGGAAAATCGATACGCCGATCGTACTGATAAGCGGTGCCAAGTGCGTTACCTTGCGGCGGCGCAAGGGGCGCAGTGCCAGGTATTCCAGCAGAAATCCCAAGACCGCACCGCCCAGCATGGCACCGATGAGAGCCACGAATATATTGGCTCCGGCGGCCGTTACCAGCATCAGGCCGATAAAGGCGCCGAACATGAAGATTTCGCCATGGGCCATATTGATGATATTCAACACCCCGAAAACCAGCGTATAGCCAATGGCAATGACAGCATAGGCGCTGCCAAGATTCAACCCATTAATAAGCTGCTGAAAAAACACGATATATACCCCTCTATCTGCAAAAACAAAGAACGATTACTGTAACGGTGTCCATTTCCCGTCTTTGATGACCAGTACGTCAAGATCCATAGACGGATCACGGTGATCATCAAAAGAAAATACTCCAGTTGCACCTTCAAAGTTCGTAATCTGGGCCAGAGCATCACGGAACTTCTTACGGTTCGTCGTCGTACCCGATTTTTCGACGGCTTCGTGGATAATGTACATGGCATCATAAGCCTGGGCAGCAAACTGATCCGGTTCATGTCCGTATTTAGCAACGAAGGCTTTACGGAAATTCTGAGCTTTTTCACTCTGCCGTTCCGGGTTCCACGGCGTAGCTACCATCGTACCATCGGCAGCAGCACCAGCCTGTTTGATATATTCCGGACTGTTGAATCCGTTGTTGCCGATAATCGGCTGGTTCATCCCCATTTCACGGGCTTTCTTAGCAATGAGAGCGCCTTCCTGATAGAGGCCTGCCACGGCGATGACATCAGGATTGGCGGCCTGGATTTTTGTCAGCTGTGCCGAGAAATCCGTATCTTTATCGGCAAAGGTTTCCGTATCGACGACTTCGATACCGTCATCGGCAAAGACCTGCTGATAAATCTTGCTTTCACCAACCATCTGGTCGTTATTGTTGGAATATAACAGAGCCACTTTCTTGAAGCCCAATTTCTGCTGTGCTTTCTTTACCGTCTGGGGAATAGCCAGTTTGCCCGGGATGGCGTTGCGGAAAATATAATCGCCAATGTTGGTGACATCCGGTCCGGTCCCACCGGTAGTAAAGCAGACGACCTTGTCCTGTTGGGCAATCGGGCCGGATGCCATAATTTCACCGGTCGTCATAGGACCTTCGATAGCCAGGACCTTGTCCTGTTCGATTGCTTTCTTCGTCGCATTGATGGCTTCTGTCTTATCCAGCTTAGTATCGTAGGTCTTAAGGTCTATCTTTACTTTCGTATTAGGATCTTTATTGATTTCTTCTACAGCCAGATCCACCCCTTCTTTCATGGCCTGTCCATAAGCAGCACCCGGACCGGTATAGGCCGTGATAAATCCGATTTTGGCTGATTTACCGTTACTGTCCCCGTCTTTGCTGCCCCCACAGCCGGCGATGGATACGGCCGTCATGACAGCCAGTCCTGCAACAACGATTTGTTTTAACAATGTGTGTTTCATGATTACTCCACTCTCCTCTTCTTATTCCCATATAAAAAACACCCCCTGTTTCCACCGGTTCCGGCCGAAACAGGGGCGTCTGTACGCGGTACCACCCTGCATTATACTTTGGTGTATCGATAACGGGATATCCGCTTTCCCTTACTAATTCAGGAAAAGTACTCACGAGTGATATATTCGCCTGACGGCTTTATCCGTTCACACCAGCCACGGACTCTCTGAAAAAGTAGACGCCACACTTTTTGCTCTCGCTCATCGTATATATGGGTTGTTGTATTGGTCTGCATGTCTGTTTGACTTGCATGGCAACATTATAAGGCGTTTTCTCTCCCTGTCAAGGATTGTTATTCTGATTGTTTATCATGTTTTCTATTTTCTATTCTCATAGGTTATGGTTAATCGTTTTACGCTGTTTGTATGTTTATTCACCTAAAAAGCCGGAAATCCTCCCTACAGAAACGACGGCACCATGAAGCCATTCGTACTTCATGGTGCCGTCGTTTTTATCTTGTCGATATAAGGGGACGATTATTTCACATTTTTTGTGGCATCAATGCCCAGGGCACGCATAATACCGAAGAAGACTTCCGTATTATCCATGACACCGTTAAAGTATTCCGAGCCGGGGCCTTCTGCATTCAGCGGCACATCGTCGGCTGCATGGCATTCATCGCCGATGGTATCGGGAATATTGGCCGGGATGAGTTCGACGGGATCACCGTCATGATGACGGGCCGGGTTAGCTTTGGCAACGACTGTCGATACCTGATGGTATTCCGTCTTGTCACCAATCTGCTGAGCTTCCTGCTTGGTGACTTTTTCCGTAATCGTCGGCGCCGTCGGTTTCTGCTGGAAGTGGAAATTTTCATAATAAGCCGGATGGTTGGCATACTGGACGGCCAGGGTTACATCGGGATCGGGATTGTCCGGGAATCCATCGTGGTCAGCATCCTTGAATGTCGGGAAGATAGAATCGGCATAGGTGCGGACGGCCGCCAGACCTTTCTTTCCATCCCGTTCATGATAGGTACCGGTGATGGATGCGCCGTGGGCATGGTCGGCTACGACGATGATCAGCGTATTATTACCATGTTCTTTATTCCATTTCTGGGCATATTCGATGGCCTTATCAAATTCAATCGTATCGTAGGTAGCCCGCTGCCAGTCCATGGCGTGGAGCTGTTTGTCAATGGATGCCCCTTCGATCATGGCGAAAAAACCTTTCGGATTCTGGCTGAGGATGTCGAGAGACTTTTTCGTCATATTAACCAGATTTGGCTGATCCGTATATTTCCCTAATACTTCAGGATTTTTAAGCATTTCCCGATCGATATAGACATTCATCGTCCCCGGCTTGAATAATCCCAGGAGCGGTTTGTTGGAAGGCGCTGCCATCATTTCTTTCGATGTCGTGACGAAAGTATAGCCCTTATCTTTGAATTCCTGGATGACATTCTGGTTATCGTGACGTTTCGATCCTTTTTCCGTCTGTGGGATATACCGGCTGGAACCGCCACCCATGATGACGTCCGGGCGATGGTAATCTTCCAGATATTCTGAAGCCAGGTAGTCCTGGTTGGCCCGGCGCCGCGTATGGCCGACCATGGCAGCCGGCGTGGCATCGGTCGATTCAGTCTGGGTAATGATGCCAACGGACATGCCACGGCTGCGTTTTACGATTTCACTGATATTTTCCACACGGGGATCGTCGAAGGGATCTTTTGTCGAATCTTCATAGACACCCATGGCATTGACTACCGATTTATGTCCCGTCGCATAAGCCGATGCCGAGTTGGCACTGTCCGTCGTCAGGGAATCGTAGCCGCTCGTCGTAATCAGGCAGTTATGCGGCATTTTTTCCATGGCCAGCAAGTCATTATATTTCCCATTGGTCATGCCTTTGGAGATAATACGTGCCATTTCACGGGCCTGCAGCGACATGCCGTCACCGACAAAGAGGATGACATTTTTAGCCTGTTTCTGGGCCTTTTCCTGAACGACCGTATAGCGGGCATGGCTGACATTACGGCCCGTATCATCCGTTGCCGAAGCCTGTACCGTGTAGTTTCCGGCTTTGGGGAAATACACGTTGTTTACACGATAGGAAATAACCCCGTTGTCCAGATTCGCCGCCTTCAGATCTTTTCCGAAGAATTTATCTGCCGGCTGGTTGTTGATGGTGATGTCCACGTTTTTCAGGTTTTTAGCCTGACTGACTTCTACATCAAAATCAAACTTGGCCCCTGCCAGAAATTTGGCGTTATCTACGGGCAGAATGCGTACGTTTGCCGCCTGCACGCCGGGAATGATCCCGAAAGCAGAACCGCAGACCATCATCGAAAGAATTGCACGTTTTAACCATGTCTTTTTCATACCATGACCTCCTGATTTCATGCGCTCTTGCAGCATGACCTGGCTTTACTGTTTCTTATGTATCGCATGGTCATTATACGAGGTCTATGTTATAAGTCATGTCATTTTTCTGTATAATTTCTGTCAATTATCCCGCGGCGGCAAAAAAACAGAGCGGCCGCCGGGGCAGCCACTCCATGGTACCGTTTCTCATATATCGTATTGTCTGTCAGCCTGTACAGTCTGGGAATTACAGGTATCCGGCAGCCTGACCGGCCAGTTTGGTGCGGACAATGCGCGTCACTTTTTCATCGACGAGCTTGCGGAACGATTCGTCGTTTTCATAGGCTTTCAACAGGCCGGTATAGGTTTCCTGTTCATGTCCATAGTCGTGGCAGACGAGGACGATGTCGGCACCGGCCCGGATGGCCATGACGCCCATGTCGGAGAAAGCATAGTGTTTGGCCATAGCTCCCATTTCCATGTCATCGGACAGGATGAGCCCTTCATAGCCGAACTGCTGGCGCAGCAGGCCCGTCATGACCGGCTGGGACACACATGCCGGAAGTTGTGGATCGAGGGCCGGAAAGGTGACGTTGGACACCATGATGAACATCTTATCGTGGGGTACCTGTCTGATGAGGTCAGAAAAAGGCTTCATATCAGCTGCCAACAGTTCTTCCCGGCTGGAAGCGACCTGGTCTCCGTCGAGGTGGGGATCGGTCCGGACCTTTCCGATACCGGGAAAGTGTTTGAGAGAACACCAGATCTTCGCCTCTTCATAGCCTTGTACAGCCTGCAGGGCAAAGGAGGTGACGACGGCAGGATCGCTGCTGTACGACCGTTCTGACGCAGAACCGAGATCGACGACGGGGGCAAAATTCAGATTAAATCCCAGTTCCTTCAGCTTTTTCCCCGTCGTCAGGGCCCATGTCCGGGCCGCTGCGGGGTCGTCATTTTCTCCCAGCTGCTGTTCACTGGGCACGCGGGGAAAGACCTCGCGCATGCGCAGGACAAATCCTCCTTCCTGATCGACGGCAATAAAGGGAGGTATATCCTGGCTCTGCCGGCGTATCTGCCGTGCCAGGGCCGCATTCAGGTCTTTTACCTGCTGCGTCGACTGCATATTGCGGTCAAAGAGGATGACATTTCCCATGTGGTACTGGGCAATCTGGTAGGCCGCATCCTGATCGACCGTCGTCCCCTGGATACCAATCATCATGAGCTGTCCCACCCGCTGCTGGGGACTCATGGACCGGACCTTGTCCCTTGCCTGTTCATCCAGAGTCGATACAGTCCCCGTCCGGCCCGACGCTGCCGCCGTTCCATCCGTACGGGAACGGCTCTGCCAAATCCATGCGGCAGCTCCTAGGACTACTATGACGAGTAAGACGATGATGCTATATATGAATTTACTGTGCCTGTTCTTGTTCTTCATTGTATACTAGTTCGCCACCTACCAGCGTCTGTTTGACGTGGAAATCCGTACTATCCAGAATCGCTATATCGGCCAGTTTGCCCTTTTCCAGAGACCCGATCCGGTCGTATACGCCCAGATCCTTTGCAGGGTTCACTGTCGCCATGCCCACGGCTTTGGGAAGGGGGGCACCACTATTGACCAGGAAATTCAGGACGACCTGATTCATAGCGGCAATACTGCCGGCCAGGGTGCCATCTTCCAGACGGGCTTCGCCGTTTTTCACGAATACTTTCTGGCCACCCAGTTCTGATTCTCCGTCGGGAAGCAGGCAGGCCCGCAGCGAATCGGTGATGAGGATAATACCATCCCGGCCTTTCATGCGGTACACCAGCTTCTGTGCCGCCGGATGGACGTGGAGATTATCGCAGATGAGCTCGCAGTGGGCTTTCGGGTCCAGCAAGGCGGCCCCGACGATGCCCGGCCGGCGGTGGTGGAGAGGCGTCATGGCATTATACATATGGGTAACGTGGTAGAACTGGCACTTTTCCATGCAGTCCATGACCTGTTCATATGTCGCGCCGCTGTGGCCGACGGAGACGATGATATGATGATCGGCGCACTCTTTCAGGAACGTCTTGTCCTTTAGCGTTTCCGGTGCCAGGGTGATGATTTTTACCACGTCTTCATACGGTTCAATCCAGGAAAAATCAGCCCGGGCTATATTCGATTCCTTCTGGGCCCCTTTGTAAGCCGTACTGATGAACGGTCCTTCCATATGGGCTCCCAGGATCCGGGCACCACGGTTCTTCTTCGCCCTGCGGATACGGTCGAGGGCCCGTTCGATGCGGGGCCGGTCGTAGGTCATGGTCGTCGGAAGGAATGACGTCACCCCCGTTTTCGGCAGCACTGACTGAATCGTCGCCAGCGACTCCTCATTTTCATCCATCGTATCGGCACCGGCACAGCCGTGGATGTGTTCATTGATGAACCCCGGCACGACAAAACCGCCGTTGGCATCAATGAGGTCGGTGCACATGCCCAGGTGAAATCCCTTACGGGGTACGATATCGGCAATCGTGTCCCCTTCGTACAACAAAATATGTCCGCCTACGATTGCATCGGGCAGGACGATCATCCCATCTATAATCGCTTTCATCGCATTCACTCCTATACTATTACTATGGCAGATACGGGGCATCTGCATACCTTGTTACAGTATATCATATGGCCTGTACTTGTCATCTCTATTGTACTACCTTTTTATTTTAAAGAAAATAAATTTCATAAATTCATAGTTAAAATATTTTTACGCAAAATATTATTTCATTTTTGACAGACAAATGCTATACGGCAACGGAGAGAACGACAACCGATTAGAAGGTCCTATCTGATTTGACATCTCCATGGCGGTATCGTATGATGAAAAAAATGCCATTGCTGCGGACAGGGGCTGGTGCTCCTGAAAGATAAAATCATTTCCCTCAATGGGGAAATCAAACCCGGTGTGCGCAGCAATCGCATCTATGAAGGATTCATAATGAAAGAATAGGAGAAACCCATGTATATATGCATTGACATTGGCGGCACGGCCATCAAATACGGACTGGCTTCTGCCGACGGCCAGCTGATAGAAACGAAGAGCACGCCCACCCACGCCCATGAAGGCGGCGGACCGGGCATCGTCCGCACGGTCCGCCGGCTGATCCGCCAGTACAAGGAAAGAGGACCACTGTCAGGCATCGCCCTTTCTACAGCCGGCATGGTCGATCCCCAGAAAGGACGGATTTTCTATGCCCTGGCCGATTCCATCCCCGATTATACGGGAACGGAATGGAAAGAAATGCTGGAAGAGGAATTCCATATTCCCTGTGCCGTAGAAAACGATGTCAACTGTGCCGCCCTGGGCGAACTCTGGCTCGGTGCCGGAAAGGGCTGTACGTCGGCCTTTATGATGACCATCGGCACCAGTATCGGCGGCTGTGCCATCTATGACGGCCATATTCTCCACGGCGCCGGCTGCAGTGCCGGAGAAATCGCCTATATGCGTGTGCCCGGCGGCCGGCTCCACGACCTGGCATCAGCCACCCGTCTGGTCCGCGATGTCGCCACAGCCAAAGGCGTCAGACCGGACGAACTGGATGGCCGGGCCGTATTTGCCATGGCCGCCGACGGCGACACCGATGCCATCAGTGCCATTGACGCCTTATCCCGTGACATAGCCGTCGCCATCGGCAATGTCATTACCGTACTGCAACCCCAGGTCGTCATCCTGGGCGGCGGCATCATGGCCCAGGAAGGCGTATTCCGCCCGCTCCTGGAACAGTACGTATCACAACAGCTGCCACCCGCCATGTACGGACCGACCCGCATCGCCTTTGCCCGTCTGGGCAATACGGCCGGCATGCTGGGAGCGCTCTATCATCTCCGTCAGACCCTTTCACAGGAGTAACGCCTATGAATATCTTGGAACAGCTGGACTATCCCGGCTTCAAGCCCTCAAAATCCGACCGTACCCTCATGGAATACATCCGCCTCCACAGCGACCTGTTCTGCACGACGCCCATCGCCAGTCTGGCTAAAAAGATCAGCAACCCCAGTGCCCCCGGCCAGCATTCTCCAGCTGCACCGCGACGCAACGGTCATTGTGGACAAAGAAGCGGCATCGCTCCTGCCGGACCGGGTTTGTGATAAAATTTGTGGATAAATCCTTTTGCTATTCTCTTCTGGCGAGGTATTCCCCTGCATGTGTACACATGTCTTTAGGGGAATGCCCCGCTTTTTCTATATGGTGTTATCCACAAATCCACAGAGGTTGTACACAGAAATCAGGAGAGATTGTAAAATATGTAAAATCCGCATAGTTATCGCATTTATCGCGATTTTTTTCCTTATCTTGAACACATGTTCCCCATGAGTTATCCACAATCTGGCTAAAAAAAGGAAAAATATATCCACCGCCGTCAGGGCCTGTAAACAGGCATTCTCCGGCTATATCCACAGGATAACAGAAGTTATGCACAATACGTGTGTATACTTTGTGGATAACTTTTATTTGCCTATGCACACAAAAAAACCGTACCTCTGTGGGGATATCCACCGGAAGGTACGGTCTCTTCAGATGAGTCTGATGTCGTTTTCCATTACAGTTCTTCGACGGGGCGGCTCCAGTCGATATGCACGCCCAGAGCCAGCCATATATAGCCCAGGGCCAGCTTCAGCGTATCCAGACTGTCCGTCGCCGCCGCCGTGATCGTTTCGTACTGGGACAGGGTGACATAGCGGTGCCACGAACGGACCGTCGTCAGGAACGAATAGGTTTCCTTTTCCTTTTCTGCATCATTCAGATGAACTGTAAGCTTTTTTGTTTCCGCATCATACTGGATATAACCGTTATTGTTATCACCCGTATGAACTGCTACTGTAAATACTGCCATACGTAAATCTCCTTATCTGTATCTATTTATCGTGGGACATTTCCCAGAGAAATCCTTTCATGAGCGCCTTGCGGCCAAAGCGCTGCTGCAGTTTGTCGATGGCTTCCGTGACTTTGGCCTGCGTCTCTTCGTCGTCAGAAAATAAATCACTCTGCACCTGATAGGGCTGGAGCTGGCTGACCGACAGTCCCAGGAGCCGTATGGGGCCGTTTTTTCCCTTTTTATGATAGAGCCGTTTGGCGGCGAAATACAACTGTTCCTCCGAACAGGTCCCGATTGTCTCCAGCGTCAGGGACCGGGTCACCGTCTCAAAGGAAGAAAACCGCACTTTAATCGTAATCGTACGGCCCATGAGGTGATTCTGACGCAGCCGCCAGGCCACTTCATTGGCCAGGAGACGGAACTGTTCGTCAATGTCTTCTTCCCTCGTCAGGTCGTGCTCATACGTATGCTCGTTGCCGACCGACTGGGGTCGGCGGCTCACTTCCAGCTGACGGTTGTCCCTGCCACAGGCCAGTTCATACAAGCGGTGTGCCTGCCGCCCGGCAATAGGGACCAGGGCATCGGGCCCGGCCTGTATGATATCGCCGATGGTATGGAACCCGGCTTTTTCCAGCTGGCCTGCCGTCACCCGGCCGACGCCCCAGAGGCGTGAAACGGGAAGGGGGGCCAGGATTTCCTGCTCCTTGCCGTAGGGAATCCACATCAGGCCGTCGGGCTTTTTCAGATCCGACGCCAGCTTGGCCAGGAATTTATTGGGCGCGATGCCGGCCGACGCCACAAGGCCGGTGATGCGCAGGATATCGTCCTTGACGGCCCGGCCGATATCGACGATGTCCGGGTACTGGAGATTCATGCCAGAAACATCCAGGAAGGCTTCGTCCAGCGCCAGCGGTTCGATAAAGGGCGAATAGTGCGATAAAATGAGGCGGATCTGATGGGAGATGCGCCGGTAATGGGCCATGCGCACGGGAAGGAATATGCCGGACGGACAAAGGCGCCGGGCCTGGCGGGTGCTCATGGCCGAATGGACGCCGAACCGCCGGGCCTCATAGGACGCCGTCGCCACGACACCCCGTTCGCCCAGCCCCCCGACGATGACGGGATGGCCGCGCAGAGCCGGATTATCCCGCTGTTCGACAGAAGCATAAAAAGCATCCATATCTACGTGCATGATCCAGCGCCTTGCCAATGTCATTCCCTCCCTTGTACTGGTATTATTATACAACGAGTCCACTTCAGAAATATAGGGGAAAAGTGAAAAATTTCCCTATTTCTCCAGACGATTTTTCTTCCCTGTACCTGGCCGGAAAAGATAGGCCAGGTCGGCTCCCTCGTGGCGGAGGAGCCAGATTTTCTTATCGATGCCGCCGGCATAGCCCGTCAGGCTGCCGCTCTTTCCAACGACACGGTGGCAGGGTATGATCAGGGAAATAGGGTTATGCCCGACGGCTCCCCCTACGGCATGGGGATTTTCTGTTTTCCCCGTCTGCTGCCCCAGCTTTTCCGCCAGGGCCCCATAGGTCGTCGTCTGCCCGTACGGCACCTGGCACAGCAGATGCCATACGCGCTGGCGGAACACGCTTCCCCGCGGCTTCAGCGGCAGTTCCGACGGAACCGGCCGTTTTCCGGCAAAGTACCGGTCCAGCCAGTCTCTGACCTCAGTAAAAACAGGCAGGGCATCGTTCCGGCAGGCTTCCCCGGAAAGGGTGGCCCTGTCATACTTCTGCCCGCAGATCCACAGTCCGATGAGATGAGTCCCGTCACTGGCCAAAAGGACCGGTCCCAGGGGAGAATCGTATTGCGTCGTATAATCCATGCAGGTAAGCCTCCTCTCTGATATATAGTTATTATACCATATCGCCTCCCGGCATAGACAAAACCGGGGCGGCTGCAGAAGGATTTTCCCATCTCTTCCGCTGCCACCCCGGTTCTCCGGCTGTGCCGTTATTTCGATTTATGCGGTTTGCTGCTGGCCTGTGCCGCAGCCTGCACGCCCGGACGGTCTACAGTCATAAAACCATATACGGCCGTACAGGCCAGGCAGACAAACAGCAATGCTACGATTGTATTGCGTATGCCCATGATACTCCTTTCCTATCATTCATATAATCCCGACGGTGTTTCCGCGAGGTTGATATAGATGTTTTTGGTCTGCATATAGTGCCGCATGGTCGTCTTGTCCGTTTCGCGGCCGATACCGGAAAGCTTGTAACCGCCAAAAGGCGTACCTGCCGGCAATGCATTATACGTATTGATCCACATACGGCCCGTTTCTACCGCTTTGGCAACCCGCAGGGCCCGGTTGATGTCGCGGGTCCAGACGGCTCCGCCCAAGCCGTATACGCTGTCGTTGGCCATGGCGATGACCTCCGCTTCATCCGTGAAGGGGATGATGCAGACGACGGGCCCGAAGATTTCTTCCTGGGCAATGCGCATGTCGTTTCTGACATCGGCAAAGATGGTCGGTTCGACGAAACTGCCCTTTTCCAGTCCCGGAGCCGACACTTTCTTACCGCCGCAGACGAGGCGCGCTCCTTCCTGCTTCCCGATTTCAATATATTCGAGGATTTTCTTTACCTGCCGTTCGTCGATCTGCGATCCCATCTGGGTCGTTTCTTCCCAGGGCAGGCCAACGCGGATGCGGCGGAAGCGGTCAGCCAGTTCGGAGACGAACTTATCGTAAATGCCTTTTTGGACGAAAATACGCGATCCGGCGCAGCATACCTGTCCCTGATTGAAGAGGATGCCCAGCTGGGCTCCATCCATAGCCATATCCCAGTCGCAGTCGTCAAAGAAAATATTGGCCGATTTGCCGCCCAGTTCCAGCGTGGCAGGAATCAGTTTCTTCATAGCCGCATCATAAACATCGCGGCCGATTTCCGTCGATCCCGTAAAGGCCAATTTCTGGATGTCGGGATGATCGAGGATGTACTGACCGGCCCGGGAACCCTTGCCAGTAATGACGTTGACCACGCCCGGTGGCAGGACATCGCCAATGAGATGCATCAGTTCGAGGACGCTCAGGGACGTCGAGCTCGACGGCTTGAGGACGATGGTACAGCCTGCTGCCAGGGCCGGTGCCAGTTTCCACGCCGCCATGAGGAAGGGGAAATTCCAGGGGATGATCTGGCCGACGACACCAATTGGTTCATGGACGACGAGACTCAGCGTATGGTCGTCGATGACCGCTGCCCGGCCGTCTTCACTGCGGACGACGCCGGCAAAATAACGGAAATGATCGACCGCCAGAGGAATATCGATGTTCTTCGTTTCCCTGATAGGCTTGCCGTTATCCAGCGTTTCTACCATAGCCAGCATATCGGCATTTTTTTCGATGATATCGGCAATGGCAAGGAGCAGGTCCTGCCGCTTCTGGGGCGACACGGTTTTCCAGGCGGGGAATGCTTTATGAGCCGCTGCTACGGCCGCGTTGACATCGTCTTTCGTCGCTTCGGCACATTCGGCCAGCTTCGTCCCGTCGGCAGGGTTGTACGCTGCAAACCGGGCGCCATCACTGGCAGGGACCCATTTGCCATCAATATATAAATCATAAGAGGAGTGCGGTAGGGTATACATAAGAAACACTTCCTTTCTTTTCAGAGATATCCTGTTAAATATTTTACGATAATAATTTTAATTAGAAAATTATTATTTGTTACATATAAAGAATATCACACATATAGAAATAAGTCAATGGATTCACGTTTTTAAATCACATTGACTTATTTCCTGATATAGTTTAAATATTTAGTTTTTATGTTTCCATGTATGCCACGTATAACCTGCCAAGAGTGCCATGATTAGTACGCCTCCAGCGGCCAGCCGCAGGTCATGCCAATCAAAGCGGATGAGGCCATATCCCATCCAGACCTCGATGCAGATGGCCAGGAATTTTCCGGCTATGGTCGCTATACCGTGCTCCGTAAAGCCGATGCGGCTCAGGGCACACAGGGCCGTAATGGCAAAATTGGGCGAATAGGGAATGGCCCGCAGGAAGAAGGCCGTCCGGGCGGTAATGTGCCGGTTGAGGCGGGCGACGAAGCGGCTGCGCGCCACGAGGCGGCGGGCCGTGCGGCGGAAGACGTAGCGCATGATGACAAAAGCCAGCACATTGCCTGCCACCTGTCCAATCCAGGAGATGACAATTCCCGGCAGTATGCCGAAGAGGATGCCATTGACGGTCACAAACTGCACAGACGGCAGGCCGGTCATATTGGTCAGGATGATGAGCAGGATCATGAGCAGGACGGCGGCACTGCCAAAGGAGGCAATATAGGCCGACAAGCCCTGTATATCCCGACTGACCGTAAGCTGCCACAGCGTGCTGTAAAATGCCGGGATCATCACATAAATCCCGAGAAAAATCCCGGCGATGACGACCGCCATGAGCGGCTTGATTACTTTTTCTGCCTGTACCTGGTTCATGCTATCTTCTCATTTCTTTTTTATGATATACGACCTGCAGCGGCTCCGGCCGGTTGACCTGGAAAACACCGGCCATTACCAGCAATCAGCAGAATCAATCCGGCAAAAAAGAAGCGGATTCCTGCAAAGACTACTTTACTGCCCAGGTCATTCCCGATTCCGATATAGCCGTACCCAGCCTTAATCAGGGGATAAGCCAGGGGCCAGCCGATAGCACACAGCAATGCCAGCCAGGGACACCATGCATGGCTGCGGAATAAAGAATACTTTGTGTCTTTCACTATGATGCCACCTTTCCCATCCATTATACCAGATAAAAGCAATCTTCGCCCCTGAAACGTGTATCTTGACATTATCAGAGAAGAGCCGTTCAAGGTTATAGCCGGTTCGTCGTGCTTCATGGACGCAGGAAAAAGATGCCCGCCAGGCACAGGATGATGCCGATGATCTGCCGGGGCAGCAGGATGTCTTTATACAGCAGGACACCTATGCCTGCCAAGAGGAGCGCCACGCTGACATTAGCCAGGAGAGAAGCTATACTGATTTTCCAGCCAGCCCGGTATAGCAGGATATAGCCAAATTCGACGGCTACCAGCGTCAGTCCCCAGGCAGCACTCGCCCAGTTTATAGTCTGCAGATCCTGCCGCAGCGAAGGTCCTGTCACCACGTACGCAGCGGCACACAGGAGAAAACTGACCAGGTAGGTCATACTGAGGGCCAGAAAAGGCGGAGCCGTCACCGGCGTTGCCTTGGCTATCATGTGATAGCCTATATTGCCCACGACGACAATAAGAAGGGGAATCCAGTACATCAGACTCATTCTATCAGCTCCTTTTCCATATGGATGTGAGGACAATATTCATCCAGATATTCGTCACCCGATGCGGTAAATCCCAATTTTTCATAAAACGGACGTACCCGTACCTGTGCCGACAGGGCCAGCCGTTTCACCTGGCGGCCGCGCAGCCATGCTTCCGCTTCCCGTACGAGCCGCTCCCCGTACTGCCTGCCCCGGCAGGACTTCCGCACGGCCAGCCGGCCCAGTATATACACATCGGGATCATCGGATGAAAAGAGGCGGCAGCAGCCAGCGGCCTGCTCATTTTCATATAATATCAGATGCCAGGCTATGGAATCGGTATCATCAAATTCATGACAAAATCCCTGTTCTTCTACAAATACCTCCTGCCGGATGACCCGGGCGTCCTGTGAAAGTCCCTGCTGCATACGTATGTAAATCATGATATTCCCTCCTAAAAAAACAGAGGTGTCCAGGAATTGTCTTATAGCATGCAACCCATGCCGTACCTACGACAACTCCCAGACACCTCATTTCTTCTGTCCGGTGACAGAAGCG
>OLPH01000081.1_pt1 | contig 120490 bp, 104 predicted proteins | sample 1672951 | NCBI WGS metagenome assembly OLPH01 (sample SAMEA3136740, study PRJEB25190) | human gut metagenome | reverse complement strand
GTGACAGAGGCTTATAGCCTCAGACCAAACCGCCCGTTAGACGGGCGGTACTGATTGCAATTTACAAAAGAAAAGATTATTGTTTCTGGACGTGACGCAGAAAAAGCCCGCAAGGACCACGGACTGACGAACTCCAATAAAGATGTTTCTGTTGAGGGGTATTCACGTCCGATTAATCAAGGTTCGGTTATCGTAATGTCACCGGACAGCCGCAAGGGAACCGCTTATCACGAAGTATTCCATAGCGCATGGGACTTAGTGCTGAACGCAAAAGAAAAAGCCGCTATGCGGCGCATGTGTTCTTTACCGGTGTAGAAAATGTACATAACATTTACCGGAAGATTGAAGCCGGTGACGTGTGGAAACGTGATCCACAGGGCAGATTCGCAAGTGATACCACAGATGAGAAGAATTATTCTCTAAACTTAGATGTTGATCTGGATCGAATGGTAAGCGTTGTGGATTTAACAAACAGTATTGACAAGGAGCAAATGAACAATGCGTCTTTGTTATCTTTTGTTAAGAATTTAGCATCTAATAAAACTACATTTAGTGATGTAGACAGTAAGGCAATTATTTCTGTATTGCCTAAAGATGCGCGGCATATTACCTATTCCAGTCAACACAATTTATTCCCACGAGAGCAGAGGACGCACACCTTTAGTATCTATAATATTCGAGATGTCATTGCGCATTCTGTGTTAATTGAGAGCGTTCCGAATAAAAAGGGTACAAAAAAGGCAACCGTCAAGTCATATCATCGGTTTTACACCCCTGTCAAAGTGCAAAATAAAATATACACGATTCGCATCGTGGTAGAAGAACAAAATGGGGTAATAACTGTTAACCCGACTGCGATAAACTTATATGATGTTATTGTGGAAATAAATAAAAATAAGAACCGTCCTCCCCTACAGTCGTTAAACGACCGTACACGGAGAGACAACGGTTCTTCCGTAATTAGTATACGAGAAATGCTGACCGGTGTCAAGGACTATGATGGCGCACCGTATTATTCTGTTCGCCCCGAACGAGTAAGCAAAGTAGACGATATTCAGGCGGGCATGAAACAACCGCAGGATAATAAGGGGAAAAAACCGCACATTACCGTGGAAGAAAAAGTCCGCACCGATTCCCAGAAGTTTGGGATGCTGGATACGGTACTTCATTCGCCAAGTTATGTGGCAGAAAAATACGCACGGTTCAGAGGGATCTTCCGGTTAGGTGCCAAAGCAATGGATAAGCAGGAATACTTGCGTAACAAGTTTGACCGGCACTTAAAACGAATGTTAGACCCGTTGCAAACAAAAGAAGAAAAGAAACTGTGGAATACGATTCTCTATTACCGATAACCGGAACCCTTAATGGCATGGGGTTTTTCTGAACAATGAACGACGCAAGACATTTATTCCATGGCAGTGGTTCGCTACGTACTGTCAATAATCCAATTCGCAGAAAAGCACTTGTGGCAATGAATCGCATTTTACAAAATGCGATTTACATTGAAAAACGAACTGACAGCAAAACAAATACCAATGAAAAATGGGTAGATTTGTTTGTCCCTGTTCAAAACGGCAATGTGTTATATTGTATTCAGATTCAAGCAAAAGAAACAGATGTAAATAGTGGCGAATATCAGGTTGGGAAAATATCGTTTTATGACATAAAAAATAGAGGACCACTGCCCAAGGGCGCACGGCTAAGCCGCCGCCAAAGTGGGTTCAATGGTCCTCTTTCCATTACAGTAGCAGAATTATTAGAAAATGTCAAGGACCGTAATGGAAATAATTATGTCACTAATGGACAGCTAAACTTTAATCCTACCAGCTATTCTGTCCGTCCCGAACGAGTAAGCAAGGTAGATGATATTCAGGCGGGGTAGAAAAGAACCGCCTCACCCATCTGCGGACACCTAATGGTTCCCAGTTGCGGGCTGTTGGCGGTTTTCCTTTACAAATAAGTATATATGACATGCTTAAAAATGTCAAGGACTATGATGGCGTACCGTATTATTCTGTTCGCCCCGAACGAGTAAGCAAGGTAGATACTAACAACGCTATTGATGAAGCGCTTGACAACGACGATGAAGAAGCGGCGCAACCGAATACCACTACTGTCAAGGACCCACAACTGGCTATGCTTAGGGAGTAAATGCGCAAGGGTACACGATACAATATTAATATATTCACCCCAATTAACGAAGCTGCCTGCAAGATGATGAGTTTACGGACGCAGGGAATGACTGTACAGGATTATTTACTTGCCGATGAAACGGCTATGTTCAAAGAAGAAATGGGCGAGGATATTTCTCCTGAGGGAAAAGCTATCTTGTCTTTTATGGACGAGAACAAACGCAGCACTAAAAAGATAAGTGCATTTTTGACCGGCATGGCAGACGTAGTCAACAGTTACGGCAATCCGAATCAAACAACTTCCAGTACAAGACGCCGAACCTCAAACGGGTATCGGACGGAAGAAATCAACAGTGGCGAAAAACCCGCCGAAGCGGTAAAGGAAACAAAAAAAGCCCCTGCAAAATTAGCAGAGGGATATAATACGGAAAGCGGCAACGACCTTAATGCGGTCGGGGCTAAAGAAGTTATTATTAAGCCTGATGGCAGCAAGGACTTTGGCGAAATTACGAAAGATATTCTAATTCGCATACGGACAATAGAATCACTTTGGTAATGTATACACAACGTCCTAATATTGCGCCAATTGATTTAGAGTTAAACTATGACGGCAACACCTATTATGTTGTAGCATCAGCCTTGCCAATGCGGGAGAAAAACTTTAAAAAAAGCATGCAAAAAGAAGCATTGCTTTTTAGTAAGCGCCCGTCCCTTACTACCGCTGCCAACGGCGGCGCAGTTAGAAATGGTTCAGCGTCCAACATGGTTGGCGGCACTGAACAGGGGGCGAATCCTGCCATAAAAGCCAATGCTTCTTCTGTTACACCTAATGTAGCACAATCAGCGGAAAATGTCAAAGAGCAAGCCGGGAATGAAAGTAATCCGTTTGGTTTTGTGGATAACACCTTAAAAGAGTTTGAAGAAGTAGCAGGAATCTCTGCGAAAAAGGAGTATAATAATAAAGAAGAAATAACAACAGGGGGGAGTGAAGTCAACCATGTGGATCACGGAAACGGACATCAAAACATATCTGAGGGAAAGATACCCACGGGAGTACAGGAGAATGTCAAAGACCGGGGAACTGGAACGCTACGCAAAGAGCAGGAAGGAACAAGCGGAGAAGTACTATCAAGAACTAATGGAACAGTACAGCATGGAACACGAGAACGGGGACGACTTCATGGAGAACGTGCGGAATCGGAAAGCAGCGGAAGCGCAAGCACGGGAGTTAGTAAATGAGATGATATTCAATTAAAGGGAGAATCTTCAAAGACAAAACCTTTAACCCCGGCACAGAAGAAAAACGCCAAAGCATCTGAAACGCCCGGACACAATTTCACGATAACTGCACGATAACTGACGAAGATGAAATTGGGAACGGCGGTCCTAAAGCCAAGTACAAAAACAACATAGAAGCAATTAAACTGCTGAAACAAATAGAAACTGAAAATCGTCAAGCTACACCTGATGAGCAAAAAGTCTTAGCCAAGTATGCTGGTTGGGGTGGACTGCCGTAGGCGTTTTCTTATGCCCCGAATGCGGATATGTAGAAATGGCCTGCAGTAATATGCCTTTGGGAAATGGAATATGTCAATATTTTCGACAAGTTGAGTAGTCAAGTAATACTAGACAGTTGACCATTTTCGTGCAATTACGAAAATGGTTTTAGCAATACCATTTTGTTGAGCGTAACAAAATGGTAAACCCCTTACATTATTTTAGTGTAGGGGGCTTTTTTTGTTTGCAGAAACACGGTATAATAATATAAAATATTTTAGCGTGGCTGCCAAAATAGTTATAGAACAAAAAGTCAAAAAGGCTTTGATAAGCATGGTTGACGCTTTTATCAGCTACTTTATATTTTTTATATATGACAAATGTTATAATACTTATGTCTATAAATAAATTTTGCGCAGCAACTGTGCACTGTCTGTTTGGGAGGAAACAATGGAATCAATTCAGAAATCTTGTGTGGAAACATTGCGTTTTTTGGCTGCTGATGAAGTGGAGAAGGCGAATTCCGGGCATCCGGGTCTGCCGCTGGGTACAGCGCCGTTAATGTTTACGTTCTGGGATAAATTCATGTGTTATAATCCGGCTGATCCGAAATGGTTTGACCGGGATCGTTTTGTTCTTTCTCCGGGTCATGGTTCTGCACTGCTTTATGCTATGCTGCATTTAGCGGGCTATGATCTGACCCTGGATGAATTGAAACAATTTCGCCAGTGGGGCAGTCGTACGCCGGGCCATCCGGAATACGGCGTGACGCCGGGTGTGGATCTGTCCACCGGACCTTTAGGGCATGGTTTTTCTATGGGTGTGGGTTTTGCTATTGCCGAAACCATGCTGGCCGCTAAATTTAATAAGCCGGGATTTAATGTGATCGACCACTACACGTATGGCATTTGTTCAGATGGGGATTTAATGGAAGGAGTTTCTTCAGAAGCCGCATCTCTAGCAGGAACATTAGGCCTGGGTAAGATTATTTACATGTATGATGATAATAAGATTACCATTGAAGGCACTACGGATATTGCCTTTACGGAAAATGTGGAAGCGCGTTTTAAAGCTTATGGCTGGCAGGTTCTGCGTGTAGAAAGATCCGAAGACCTGGCTGCGTTGGAAGCGGCGGTCAAAGAAGCCCAGGCGGATACGGAACATCCCAGTCTGATTATTGTACGGACGCACATCGGTTTTGGCAGTCCGAAGCAGGACAGTCCCTCCGCGCATGGAGAACCTTTGGGCGCGGATGCGTTGAAAGCGACAAAAGAGGCCGCCGGCTGGGATCCGGCCCGGAGTTTTGTGGTGTCGGATGAAGTAAAAGAATATTTTGCGGCCAAGGCCGCTGTTTGTGCGGAAACCGAGGCTACTTGGAATACACTGGTCAAAGAGTATGGCGAACAATATCCGGAGTTGGTGGAGGAATTGCTGGCAGCGTTGTCCGGCAATCGCACGGTCGATTATGCGGAACTGGCCGCTTTATTTGCAGGAAAAACTTCCGTGGCCACCCGCAGCGCATCCGGGGATGTTTTGCAGAAGCTGGCGGAACAGATCCCTGAACTGGCAGGCGGCAGCGCCGATTTAGGCCCTTCCAATAAAACGGTGATGAAAGCCTGCAGCTATTATTCAAAAGAAAATCGCAGCGGTCGTAATCTTCACTTTGGTGTACGGGAACACGGTATGGGCTGTGTGGTAAACGGCATGGCGCTGCATGGCGGGCTGATTCCCTTTGGCGCTACCTTCCTGGTATTTTCTGATTTTCTGCGTCCTACGATTCGTATGGCAGCCTTGATGGGCATTCAGTCCATTTTTGTATTGACGCATGACAGCATTGCCGTGGGGGAAGATGGACCGACCCATCAGCCGATTGAGCAGACGATGAGTCTGCGGCTGATTCCCAATTCCATTGTTTTTCGTCCGGCAGATGCACTGGAAACAGCGGCGGCCTGGAAATATGCGGTGGAACATAAAAACGGGCCGACATCCCTGTGCCTGAGCCGTCAGAATCTGCCTGTATTGCATGAATATGCCGCTGCGGTAGCTGACGGAGCGTTAAAAGGCGGCTATGTGCTGAGCCCGGCTAAAGAACTGGCTAAAGCGATAGTGATCGCCACCGGTTCCGAGGTAACGATTGCCCTGGCAGCACAGAAGTTGCTGGCGGAAGAAGGCATTGATGTTACCATCGTTTCCATGCCTTCCATGGAAGTATTTGAACAGCAGGGCAACGCTTATAAGGAAAGCGTGTTGCCGAACTATGTGCCTACCTTTGCGGTAGAAGCCGGTGTGACTTTGGGGTGGTCTCGCTATACCGGCAGTGAAAGCCGTGTGTTGGGCATTAACCGGTTCGGCGCTTCCGCTCCCGGAGACGTGGTTATGAAACAGTATGGACTTACCGGTGAACGGGTTGCGGCTATGGTGAAAGCGCATTTATAATTTGTAAACGATAGAGTGTCTTTGGATACAGATTGAGATAAACAACGCTTGATTGCATATTGTGCAGGATCAAGCGTTGCAAATTTGACGTAAGAAGATGGACATGACCTAAGACGACAGATCCTATAATTTTGCAATGCGAGGGGAGAGCTGCCATGCGGTAAGGCTCTCCCTTAGTTATAGCAGGATTCAGAGAGGGCGCAAGCCGGGCTTTCTTCGCTTTTACGTTGCGTGTCTTTTACTTTAAAAGAGTACGGGCCTTATTATTGAAACGAATTTAAACGAAATTATGTAATAAATAATGCCCTATTATCGTAGCTGTTTACGGAAAGGAGTTTTTATGAAACGACTGCTCACAATCGCCGGCAGCGACAGCAGCGGCGGCGCAGGGATCCAGGCGGATCTGAAGACGTTTGCGGCACACGGTACCTTTGGCATGAGCGTCATTACTGCGGTGACGGCGCAAAATACCTGTGGCGTGACGTTGGTACAGGATATCACGCCGGAAGTGATCACGGCCCAAATGGATGCCGTGTTCAGTGATATTCGGGTCGACGGTGTAAAAATAGGAATGGTATCCCGCAGCGAAAGTATCCGGGCGATTGCCGCGGGGCTTCAGAAATGGAAACCGGCCATTGTGGTGTTGGACCCGGTTATGATTTCTAAAAGCGGCTATCCGCTGCTGCAGCCGGAAGCCTGTCGGGCATTGGTTGAGGAACTGTTGCCTTTGGCTACGCTGGTGACCCCGAACTTGCCGGAGGCGGAAGCCATTTGCGGATTTGCCATAAAGACAGAAAAAGAGATGGAAGCTGCGGCGCAGAAGATTCTTGCCTTGGGAGCAAAAGCGGTTCTGGTCAAGGGCGGGCACCTGGAAGGCAGCGCGGCGGACGATTATCTGTTTGATGGGCAGGAAAGCCTGTGGCTACCGGGACAGCGTATTGAAACGAAGAATACCCACGGTACCGGCTGTACTTTATCCAGCGCGCTGGCGGCAAATCTGGCCAGAGGGTTATCTTTGCCGGAAGCGGTAAAAGCAGCCAAAGACTATGTGACGACAGCGATCCGTTACGGTATTGAACTGGGGAATGGCTGCGGTCCTACCCACCATTTTGTCGATTTATATAAGAAAGCAGGGATATTGGAACCATGAATATGAAGGGCGAATTTAAACAGATCATTGAGGACTTACAGAGTGTGAAGCCGGTGCTGCACCATATTACAAACTATGTGACGGCCGGAGACTGTGCCGGTATTGCCTTGGCGGCAGGCGCGTTGCCTGTTATGGCAGATGCGCCGGAAGAAGTGGCGGATATTACCGCCGGTAGCGATGCGCTGGTGCTTAATTTAGGAACCGTGAGTCAGGATCGGAAAAAGGCCATGGAAATCGCGGCGGCAGCAGCTTCTGAAAATAAAATTCCTGTGATCCTGGATCCGGTCGGTGTTATGAGCAGCCGTACTCGTTTGGATTTTGCGTTGAAACTGTTAAAGGATCACAAAATCACTGTTGTGCGGGGCAATTACAGCGAATGCAGGGCCTTACTGCAGGAAGAAGCGCAGGAACGCGGCGTAGATAATCTGCGCACGCCGGATCAGGCGGACGCATTGAAGACGGTGAAAGAAACAGCACAGAAATATAACTGCGTGGTCGCGATGACCGGGCAGGTGGATTATATCAGCGACGGGCTGCACGCATTGATGATCAATGGGGGACATCCTCTGATGACCCGTATTACCGGCGCAGGTTGTATGACGACGACCGTAGTGGCCGCCTGTGTAGCCGTAGCCGACGAAAAGCTGGAAGGGGCTATGCTGGGACTGATTATTATGGGGCAGGCGGCTGAGCTTGCAGCCGGTCTTTTGGAGAAAAAAGATGGGCCGGGCCTGTTTAAAGCGCGTCTGTTTGACAGTGTGTACCATGTGATCGATAAATGGAATTTGATTATGGACAATTTAAATCCTGAACGGGCCAACTGAACAGGAAAGGACGAGAGTAACGACTATGGGGCAGGCGCTGAATGTAAAATTGTATCTGATTACAGATGAGGAATGCCTGCAGGGTAAAGATCTGTTCCGGACAGTGGAAGAGGCTTTGCAGGCAGGCGTGACGCTGGTACAATATCGGGAAAAGAACGGACAAGGCGGAGCCATGCTGCAAAAAGCCGTAGCCTTACGGACACTGTGTCATCAGTATGGAGTACCGCTGCTGGTCAATGACCGTCTGGATATTGCCTTGTTAGCCGGAGCGGATGGAGTGCATCTGGGGCAGTCGGATCTTCCTGTGGCGGAAGCGCGGAAACTGGCAGGACCGGATTTTCTGATCGGCGCTACCGCTCATAACGTGGCGGAAGCGATAAAAGCGCAACGGGACGGGGCCGATTACCTGGGATGCGGTGCCGTTTTTACTACCGTCACGAAAAAGGATACCGTTCCCTTGGGATTGGAAGGGTTGCGCTTGATTTGCGAAACTGTGAAAATTCCGGTCGTGGGCATCGCCGGTGTGACGGCAGAAAATTACCCTGCTGTGTTGCAGGCCGGCGCTGAAGGAGCCGCCGTGATCAGCGCAATTTTGGGTCAGGCTGACGTAAAGGCGGCGGTGGCAGCATTTCTGCAAGCTTTTGATCATAAATGACGGGCGCCTTGCCGGGCTCTGTCAGATAGGGCGTTAACAGCATGATGACCTCCGTTTTTGTTTTAACAGAATAACGATGTTTAAATAATTCGCCGAGAAGCGGGATTTTGGAAAGCAGCGGGATTTGCTGCAGGCGGTTTTGTTCTTCTTCACTGAGCAGGCCGCCGATTACCAAAGTCTCGCCATTTTTCATGCGTACGTTAGTATCGGCGGTACGGCTGTTGATGCGGTAGTTTTTCAACTCGCTGACCAATGCCGGCGTGCTGACCTCGGTATGAACGGTCGCAGTGATCAGTCCATCCTGACTGACGATGGGGGTATAGGTTAACTTAATGCCGGCATCCAGATACTCTGTGGCATAAGAAGATTGACCATTGTTGTATTTTTCTGTGACCACGGGGATGTGACTGCCGATAAAAATACCGGCTTCCTTGCCCGGTATGGTGATGATGCTGGGGGTCGCCAGAACTTTGGCTTTGCCGCTGGTAAGAAGGGCATGTAAAGTGGCATAAAAATTAAATTGCGCACGGGTATTTTTCCCCAGACGTAAATGCCCCGGATAGTCATTGGCGCTGTCAGCGCTCTTTGCACCTCCAACGGCCTTGTTTTCCGAGGAGGCTGTGGGATAGCGAGGCAATATATCCCAATTCCAGTTAAGGCCCAGATCTTTTTCTGCGCTTTTGTTGATGGCCAGAATTTTGGCTTCTAACGTCACTTGCTGTCCTGCTTTATCCAATAGATCCAGCGCTTCTTTGAACTGCTTCGTCTGTAAGGCGTTACCGGTGCACAATACTGTATTGGTAACGGGGTCTGCCGCCAGTTTGCTGCCGGGAAAGAGAGGGGTCAGCACTTTTGCCAGTTCTTCTGCCCGGGCATAATTCAAAGCAGCGGTATGCAGCTGTTGACGATTGCCGCTGTCATCGCGCAGTCTCCGAGAGTAGGCGGCAGTTTGCATTATAGCAGCGGTGGGGCCTGTGCTGCCGGTAGCGGGTGGAGTACCGGCTTGCTCGGGATACGCAGCAGCACTTGATGATAAACCGGGGGAATTCTTTTTTTCTTCGTGTAAATAAGCGACGGGAGGGGTAAAAGGATCCCGCAGGTCTGTAACAATGTTTTCAGGCAATAAAATACCAGAGCCCTTCTTTTGTAAAAAGGTCTCCGGTTTTTCTTTTTTGGTATTTCCCTGTTCACCGGTCGGTACTGTCTTGTCCGTCGATGCAGATTCTGAAGACATTTCGTTTGGCAAGGTGAGGGTCTGTTGCTTCGCAGAGGCGGCAGCACTTGCGGAAGGAGCGGCAAATGGGGTAGATTCCGTTGCCGGCAACGGGCCGGATGTTTTGCTTTCCGCATTTTGACAGCCGGTAAAAAGACTTGTGAAGAGCAACAAAACAAGGCCTCCCTGTATAACAGGAGACAGGAAAATAGTTGCAGTTTTGAGTAAACGCATGCGTGACCTCCCATGGTACGCACGCAATGTCTGTGTGTTGTTACGGTGGTTGGCGTAACAAATTTATTATAACAGGGATACAGGGAAAAGCAAAGAAGAATATATAAGAATTTATTTTAATTAAGTAATTAATTATCAAATAGTAAATTTTAATATGAAATACTGACGGATGGAAAAGTAGGCTTAAAACTGATATAATAAAATACAAATTTATCTTAGGAGGTGCTTTTTGGTTTTACAGGGTTCTACTAAATCAATTCACGAAAGGAGGATTCTTGTATTGCTTGACTTACAACTTAACACAGAGGATGCGCCGATTTTACGTCTGCTGGATTCTATCATCGCACAAGGTGTGCAAGAAAATGCCAGTGATATTCATCTGGAACCGGGTACGGAAAAGAGCCGGATACGGTATCGAATCGATGGTGTACTGCAGCAGAGGCAAAGTCTTTCCGGCGCGAGGCATAATGCGTTGGTTTCCTGTGTGAAACTGATGGCGGGAATGGATATCGCCGAAAAACGTCTGCCCCAGGACGGTCGTTCTCAGGTAACCGTAGAAGGACGAAGGATTGATCTGCGTGTTTCTTCATTGCCCACGATTTTAGGCGAAAAATTAGTTATTCGCATATTAGACGGGGAAGCGCAAAAACTCAGTTTGGCAGAATTGAATTTTACTTCGGAAAATCTGGCATTATATCGTGCGATGTATCGGGCATCGCATGGACTTATACTCCTGACAGGGCCAACGGGAAGCGGCAAAACAACAACGCTTTACGCTACATTGATGGAGCTGAATTCTCCGGCACGGAACATTATCACCGTAGAGGATCCGGTGGAGTATCGCATAGACGGGCTCAATCAGGTGGCAGTCAATGCGCGGACGGGCCTGACATTTGCCAGAGGCCTGCGTTCTATCTTGCGCCAGGATCCCAATATCATCATGGTGGGGGAAATCCGCGACAGAGAAACAGCGGAGATCAGTATTCAGGCGGCCTTGACCGGACATTTGGTGTTCAGTACGCTGCATACGAATACGGCAGCAGGGACGATTGCCCGACTGCTGGATATGGGCGTAGAGCCGTTTCTGCTGGCTTCGGCCCTGCGGGGCGTAGTTAGTCAGCGGTTGGTTCGAACTCTTTGTTCTCGCTGTAAAGGAGCCTATTATGCGGATATAACGGGTTGGGAATATAAGTATTTCGGACTTTCTGCCTGTGAAAGACAGCAATTTTTTTGTGAAAACGGCTGCGCTGCCTGTCACGGGTCAGGATTTAAAGGACGGGTCGCAGTGCAGGAAGTGTTCCCGGTAGGAGAGCCCGTCAAAGAAAAAATCTTACAGGGCGTCACAGAAACCGAGCTGCTGCAAGTTGTTAAAACAGCGTTTCCGACCTTTCATACTCTGCAGGAAGATGGGTGCCGCAAGGTACTGGAAGGAAAGACTTCGCCCAGAGAAGTATTGCGTGTCATAGGTGCGGCATCATGAAAAAGGCGATGGATGATTTGCTGCAATGCGCTGCCGGGCAAAAGGCTTCGGATCTTCATGTAAGCGAACATACGCCTCCGATGATACGGGTTGCTGGGCAACTCAGGCCTTTGCCTCCGGACAAAGATCGGGAGCAGTATAATCTGGCCGCAATGATAGAGGAGCTGCTGTCGGGAACGCAGCAGCAGGAGCTGAAAGAAAAAGGGCAGTGTGATTTCGCCTATGCAATGTCTGACGGCTCGCGTTTTCGGTTTAATGTATATCGCAGCAGCGGAAACCTCACTGCTGCCATCCGATTGATACCGGGGAAAATCGTCAGCTGTCAGGAATTGGGTCTGCCCGAAAGTATACGCAACTTTGCGTATTTGAAGGACGGCCTGGTACTGGTAACAGGAGCTACAGGCTCCGGAAAAAGCACCACCCTGGCTGCGGTTATACAGGAGATCAATCTACACCGCGCCTGTCATATTCTGACACTGGAAGACCCCATCGAGTACCGGTTTGCACCGGTAAAGAGTCTGCTTCATCAGCGGGAAATCGGCAGAGATACAGCAAGCTTTCCGGAAGGATTGCGGGCGGCGTTGCGGCAGGATCCGGATGTGATCATGGTAGGAGAAATGCGGGATACAGAAACCATGACAGTCGCTGTTACGGCAGCGGAGACAGGACATCTGGTTTTTGCTACGTTGCATACCCGTAGCGCAGTAGAAACTGTGGATCGGATAATTGACAGCTTCCCGGAACAGAAACAAAAACAAATTCGTACCCAATTGGCTGAAAGTTTGCAGGCTATCGTTTCCCAGCAACTTTTATCAGGGAAAGAGGGCGGATTGGTTGCTGCTGTAGAAGTAATGCATCTGACACCTGCCATACGCAATCTGATTCGTAAAGGCGAGACGGGGCAAATGTATTCCTATATTCAGACCGGAGCGCAATACGGCATGCAGACAATGGAAAGTGCGGTCAACCGGTTAAAAAAAGAAGGGAAGATAGAATAGAGAAGAATAGAAATAAAAATACCCCTGTAAGCCATTGTCGGTAAATGATATTGACCGCGGCTTGCAGGGGTTGCTTTTTAATCAGATTCTATTTATTCTTTAATCCGAATTTATTCATAAGAAAGTATTATAAGATTTACTTTGTCATTTTCAAAACCAAAAGAGCACTGAAAATTAGTTGAAAAGGGAAAGTAAATGTAAGTTAGTATTTCTACTTATTTTTGACAGGAACGTTAATTTTTAATATATATTCATTTTTATCTTTTGTATGCCAATGATTTTTTATACTGAGTATAAAGATATCGCCAATTATTTCTAAGTTATTAAGTTGAATGAAATTTAATAGTTTATGAATAATTGATGCCTTATCTTTATGAAAGTTTGAGTTGACTGCGATAGAACAATACATCTGGGAGGGGGATAAGATCCCGTTAGATGTGATTGCTGAGTCATCAAGTATTGCAAGATAATGAATTACTGTGGGCTTGTTATCAGGCTTAAAAGCATCTTGGGGAATAATCCATCCCCCTCTATTGATAATAAAAGCGGTTAAATTTGCTTTTTTTAAAAAATTTATACGAGCGCGAATTTTTTCATGACTGGGGATATTAGGTAATATTTCAGTACTTTTGATGTAATAAAATTTTGGTTGTTGTTCAAGAAAAATTTGATTCGTAATAATGTTATCCATATACTCCATATAACTAAAATAGTTAGTTAGTGTGGTTGTATAGGTATTTAAAATGAATATGTCATGTTGATAAGAACTGATTTTTTTGGAAAGTATTTTCTTTAAGAATTCTATATCTCGATGATTTAAGTAGTCTTTAATTTCTTTAATTGAAAAATTCAATTTTCTAAGTTGGGTTACAATCTCCAAGATACGATATTGAGATAATGAGTAATAGTGATAGTTGTTATCTCCAATGTATTCTGGAGTGATGATATTTTCGCGCTCATAAAGGGAGATGGCCTGTTTGCTTATACCCAATAGTTTTGCAAATTCGCCAGAAGTAAAAGTTTTCTCATCCGGATGTATCATTTGAGCCTCCTAAAATTTGCTTGACTGCATACCAAGTATTTAGTTTATTGTACTATTAAAACACGAATAGTACAATAAACTAAATAGTATATTTATCTGATAACGTGTTTTGGAAAGGAAAACAAGATATGATGAAAAATTTTGGAAAAAGTCAGTTATCGGCAAAAGTAATGATGTGTTTATTGGGAGGGATGATTTTCACTGGAAGCTTGCCGTCCATGTCTTCGGCAGAAGAAGTAATTCCTGTAGAAAAAGAATTTATGTTAGATGAAATTGTTGTCACTTCCAGTAGGATAGACAATAAGAAAGTTGACATGCCTAATAGTATCAGTGTGGTTACGGCAGAGGATTTAAAAAATTTAAAAGTAAAAAATTTAGATGAGGCATTTATAAAAATTCCGGGGATTTATGTTCCAAGGTTGTCAGGAATTGGTTCAACCACATCGCAGATTGCGATGCGGGGGGTGAATGCCGCCAACTCTACGGCAGTTATGGTTAATGGACAGAAAATCAATGATTCTTATAATGGTTCTGTGACCTGGTCTTCTATTCCTGTTGATCTTGTGGAACGAGTGGAAGTTCTTCGGGGGCCGGCATCCAGTATCTATGGGAGCGGGGCAATGGGTGGTGTGGTCAATATTATTACAAAAGATCTTAATAAAAATACTGGCAGTGTAAGTATTTCTTATGGTACTCATGGCATGCAAAATCACAGATTTTTCTATAATGCTGCAATTAATGACAGGTTTAGTATGGCATTTAATTATGAGAAGAAAAAAACTAAAGGATATGTTACGGATCCGGCTATCTCAAAGACATATATAGCTGGGTCGGTTGAAAATTATACTAATAAGGGAAAGAAAAACTATATCATCGGTAATAAAGGGAAACGACAGTGGGACGAAAACAGTTATGGTATCCGGGCCAAGTATAAATTTGATGATGCGAAAAGCATGGAAATTTCTGCTTTAAAAAATGAGTATGAATACTATTATTCCCAGCCAACCAGTTATGTGGGGCATGATGTTGTAAAAAAGTATGGTACATATTTTAGTACGCCAGGCGAGAAGGCGATGAATTTATACAGCTTAAATTATAAGGATACAAAGAATGGCTGGAATGCTATTTTAGGATACAATGATCAATATAAACAGCATGATACAAGTATTTCAAAGGCCACGGATTCAAGTAAACCGAACACTCGTGTTTTTGCCGATATTTATAAGAATTTCAGTCTGTCTTCAAAAGACCGATCTGTAGCAGGAATTTATTTCAGCCGTGACAAAATGGATGCCCAGGTTTATAAATTATCGAATCGATTTGACAGTGACACAAAAAATGGTATTGAATCTTCTGCCAGTGCCAGAAATAAATCATTTGCTGCTTATATAAACAATATACATGATTTTAATGACAGATGGAAATTGAATTTGGGCCTCCGTTATGATCGATGGAACAGTGAAGGAAAAATTCTCCTTCCTAAGAAAACCGATATTATCCACTATCCGTCTAAATCATTTGATTATGTTAGCCCTTCTATTGCCTTGGAATATAAGCCTAACGAAACATCCGGCGCCTACATATCCTGGGGGAAAGCATTTGAGGCACCGTCTATGTACAGAATGTATTCATCCAGTTACAGTTCCGGTATTTATAATATTGGTAACCCGGATTTGAAACCTCAAAAAGTTACCAATTATGAAATTGGTTATAAAGCTACGCTAAATGGTAAGTCTGATGTTGCTCTGTCTGTTTTCCATGCAGAATATACTGATTTATTATATAAAAATAATATCGGTATGGTAGATGGAATGAATGCAAGTCGCTATGAAAATGCAGGCAAGGCAGAAGCCAATGGGTATGAGTTAGAATTAAACCATCGCTTTAATCAAAATATGTCTGCCTTTTTAAATTATACATATCAGAATTCCCGGATTAAAGAATGTGTGAAAGATAGTGAAAAAAATAAGTTAGTTACTGCTGTCCCTAAACATATTTTTAGAAGTGGCATTACCTATAATGACACCAAATGGCATAGTACTTTGTTGGGAGAATACGTGAGTAAGAGGTTTGGTTCTGCTGATAATTCAGATGTGGTAAATGAAGTTCATGGTTCGTACGATCCTTACTTTATCATGAATTTGAATATAGGGTATCACTTCAATAAAAATTGCGATTTGACTTTTGCCGTTAATAATATTTTTGACCGCGGATACTTCAATTATTATAATCCGGAAGGCCGTACGTTTGAAGCCGTGTTAACATATAATTTTTAAAGTGATGCTATACAGGAAAAGCCGATTATAATCGGCTTTTCCTGTATAAAGTAGAGTAAATCAATGAAAATGATTTTTAATGCTATTTATATAAAGAGTTTAGCATTTTTATTATTATTTTTAAGCAGTTGTGCACATGATGTTCATGCGTCATTTTATGTGCGAAGTTACATTTTAGGATCAAATCAGTCGCATATGGTAATAAAGGAAAATATCCCCTTTTTACTGGCAGTTGATATAGAAGGAAGTGCTGATGAAGCGGAAACTGTACCGTTAAAGATTCATTTATCTGGCGATCTTCAGAGTAAAGAGGACGGAGGGAAAAATCTGTCTGCAAAAGATACGATAGTACGCCCTATTAATATAAATAAAAAATATAGCTGTCAGATGCAAGTGTTCGAAATTATCCCGAAGAAAGTTGGCTTGCATGATATTAAAATTCAATTCAGGGATTACCAGGATAAGTTAACTGTAAGAGTTTCCCCAAATGCACAATTAAATGAAAATAATGTTGAAATTACAAAAGTTCAATTCCCTGTTAATGCAGAGGGGGAGGTAATGATTAACAGGGAGAGGAATAAAGTAATTTTAAAAAGGGATCGATTCAGTTCTCTGGCAAAATTTTTCGGTTTTCAGGACGGCGTAGCGGACCGTAATCCTGACATGTATTTGAAAATATTCTTGAGAAATAATACCGGAGCGACGTTTTTTATAAAGGGGGATATTATTCTTTGTGACTTAATTACGGGAAAAGATGTTCCAGGATTATATATCGTTGACGAAGAAAATCAGGGAACTATTTCATTTTCGCACATGGCAAGCGGTCAAAAAGAAGAACAATTTATTATCCCGGTTTATTTTGATAAGGATTTGGTAAAAGAAGGCGATTACGAATTATGTTTTCGGATAAATAATTTAAAAAAGTATGAGATACAGGAAAAACTGACTGTTATTAAAGATCAATCGCCGGAGGTAATTACTATTCTGGGGAGCGTTTTGCCAGGCATATTGTTTATTCTTTTTAAACGCCCACGAATTGTTAAGAGGATAAATGCGCTTAGCACACGTTGTCTCGTATTATCTTCTTTATTTTCTGTCATGTTATTTTTGTGTACTACGATTCCGGTAAATTTTTTGGGAGATATTGTAAAAATATTTACGGGTCCGTTTAGTTTTATAATTACCGGACTTTTTAGCAGTATCCTGTTTTATTCATTGCTGGTAGCAGCCATGATTCTTATGCCGTATTTTGGTACGGTTTCACTTATTTTACTCATTCGTTTTTTTATAGGAGCTGTATTCTTTGGCAGTATATCCGCATCCTCTATGCTTCATGTTTTTTATCAGATATTTCTTATGGAACTGGCAGCTTATTTTTATCGCAAGATGCAGGATAAGAACCTATATCTATGTGGTTTACTGATTTGCATATTAGATATTGTGTTGTTTTTGATTGATATTCAGGTGGCAAAACTATTTTATCGGATTTTCTATGCTGATTGGTATGTTTGGTTTGTCGCTTTTTTAAATAGTGGGGTGTACACGTACGCAGGCTTTTTATCAGGTATTCGTATAGGTAAGCTAATGACCAAAGTCAGAGGTGACTAACTTTGAAAATAGTCAGACTTGTAGATTTATGCTTTCGCTATCAAAACAGTGAAACAATCAATTTGCAGCACATTAATTTGGAAATAGAAACGGGAGAGTTTATTGTTTTTACAGGGAAATCCGGCTGCGGCAAAAGTACTTTGTTAAATATTATAAGTGGTGTACTTGCCAAAGATGGGAAGAATTATTTTTCCGGGAGTATGTATTTGAAACAAAATGCTGTCTTGGAAAACGATTTTGAAGAGTTGAGTCCATTGGTGGCAATGGTTTTTCAAAATCCGGAAGATCAGTTGTTTGCAGAAACCGTCTATGAGGAAGTTGCCTTTGCACTAAAAAATAAAAGGTTACCGAAGGAAGAAATCCATAAAAAAGTTTTAACTATCTTGCAGTTTGTTGGCTTGCAAGGGATGGAAGAAAGGGATATACGTCAATTGTCCGGGGGACAACAGCAGCGGTTGGCTTTAGCTTCTATGGTAGTTCACGAACCAGAACTGCTGATTCTGGATGAACCGTTAAGTCAGATTGATCCACAGGGAGCAAGAGATTTACTGACTTTGCTTTGTAAATTAATAAAAAAGTACAATATGACTATTTTGATGGCAGAACATAGGTTGCATGAGGTACTGGAATTTTGTCATCGCTTAATTATCATGGAGGGAGGGGAAATAGTTTCCGATAATTCTATTCAAAAGATAGTCGCCAATGCATTGATTTTGAAGCAATTTTCTTTACGGGTTCCACCGGCATTAATGATTTCTGAACATTTCTCAATTCAGCCTCCGACGATGGATCGCGAAATATTAATCAAAGAAATGCGTAAGAAGGAATTTCACATCGATCATACACTTCCGAGTGCGATGGAAAGGACAGGTTCTGATGCTCTCATACTGAAAAATATAACCTATAAATATGGAAATCATACGGGCATCAATGCGATATCGCTTTGTTTCAAATCCAATAGTTTTAATGCGTTGATTGGAGCAAATGGAAGTGGTAAATCTACGTTGTTGAAAATTATAGGTGGTTTGTTGAAACCGCAAAACGGGAAAATAGAAACGGGGTTACAGACCAGCATGATTCTACAAAACCCGGATTTGATGCTTTTTAATTATACGGTAAAAGAAGAAGTTCTTTGCGAAGCCTATAATAAAGGCGTTACGGTTTCTACTGAAGACTACGAGCGAATTATGGAATCTTTTTCTCTGCTTACGTTGGAAGAGCGCTTTCCCTTGTCATTGAGCAAGGGGCAACGCTTCCGCGTGGCTATTGCAGGTGCGCTGCTTTCCGGCGCAAGAATTTTATTATTGGATGAACCAACCACAGGACAGGATATTTATAATATTGAAAAGATTATGGAGGCACTGCTTCTATTTTGTAAAAATGGGGGAACGGTTATTTTTGCCACTCATGACTTGGATACGATTATTCAATATGCTGAACGAAGCGTTATTTTAAGCCGTGGGGTGGTACATTATGACGGCTTGACAAAAGATATGTTTGACAGTTTGGATAAGATTACGCGCATTCCAACAGTTCCTTGCGTGTCAAAAGCTGTTGTTGATGAATATTTTGTAAATGTTGAGGATTTTATAAAGTATGCAGGCTAAAAATTTTTTTTCCTTATCTAAATCAGAAAACTGGTTTATGGCTATTGATGTTGAAATAAGGATATGTATTGCCTTGTTTATTGCGTTCTTATCAGTTGTTATTGATAGTCCCCGTTCACTTTTATTGCTCTTTTACTTCTTGTTCGGTATTCATCTTTCTTTAAAAATCGAAAAAGAAAAACTGTTCATTTTAACTTCTATGGTTTTTCTGAATTTATGGGGTTTCATATTTACGCAGGCATTATTTTATTCCAAGATGCCTCGTACACCGGTACAGTGCCTTCTTTCGCCTGACTTTTTTCTTTTAGGATACTTGACAGATGGTATCTATGTTTATGCTGAGGGGATCATCTATGGAGCGATTCAAGGGCTCAGGACAAGCGTTATGTTATTAATGGGACTTTTGATTTGTTGGAATGTCGCGCATAGTGAACTGTTGCTCCTGCTTAAGCGTTGGGGAGTTCATAGAAAAATGATTTTTATGCTTGCCACTGCACTCCATTTTTTCCCGTCAATAGCGCATGAAGTAGACTTGGTCTGGCAGGCTTATGTGATAAAAGGTTGTAAAACAAAGGGAAATTTATTGCAACGATTAAAATTAAGTAAACAAATGTTGATGCCGGTTATTGCTAAATCAATTCGGCGTTCGTCAATTTTAGCTTTATCAATAGAAGGACGGGGATTTTCTCGTTCAAGTGCCGGGTCAGAGACCGGCGTCACCAGGAAAGTAGCTGTTTTATTGTTTATCATTTTTATTATTTTAATTTGTATTATGGTGGTGTTCTTAAAAGTTATGTTGTATGGATTTACCAGGGGATTATTGTATGTTGATATACTTCATGACTACTATTATTTAATTGAAATGTGGTTATAAAAAATGAAAAAGATACTTAGTCTTATATTTCTTACAGGTTTTATATTGTGCTTCGCCTATCTGACTTTCTATATTTTTACTGACGGAAAAGTGAATACTTACCAAATCCATAAACCTGCATATGAGGGATATGTATGTAAAAACAGATTTTCGTTAGGGGAGGTAATGCCTCTTTCATATGCTCAAATGGGATGTCCTCAGGGATACATTGCAGCTTCCTCAACTAAAAAATATATTGTTGTAGGAACTGATAATGGGAGAATTTTGCTTTTTGATAATCAGGGAAATTTGAAATGGGAGAAAGGGAATGCCATCGATAAAATAATGTCGTTTTCGTTTATGGGGGAGGAGCATCTTCTTATTGGAGAGGAAGGTCCGGGCGCGGCGGTAAAAATGCTGGAAGTTGACTCCGGCAGGGAACTTTGGCGCCTTAATCTTGGTGAATATATGCTTCGGGATATTGAGAATAAAGAATATCCCGGTGTTACAGATATAAAAGTTGATAAAAATGGAGAGATATTGGTTACGGTAATGAGTTATAAACTGAAACCAAGGTATGTACGTGAATACTATTCGTTGTTATTTTCTATCGGTCCTAACGGCACAATGAAACAAAGATACCCAAAAGATTCTTATATTGAAGGGTATATCAACGGGATAACAGTTGACAATGAAAATTCAAACATCTATCTGCCTTTAGCTAATTATTATGATCGATTATTTAAAAACGATTATTCAAGCCAATTATATTGTATAGATAAAAATCTGGATAAAACAATATGGAGACTAAAGTTGGAAAAAGTTAATCCCTTTAGGACAGCAGTTATAAGGACATTACCTTTAGTAGTAAAAAATCATTGTTTTGTATTGTATGGAGATGGAAGATGGCTGTATTTAACTAAAGATGGTTTCATAAAAGAGAAGGGACGGGTGATACAGGCGGATAACATGGGAGATTTTTTTATTAATGCAACTCCTGTAAAATTATTTTTGCACAAAGAGATGATTTGTTTTTCTACGAGCAATAGTCACAATACGATAAATTCAAAAATACCGGTAAATGTTGAGCAATCAATTGCGAATTCAATCTTTATCTTTGATGAAAATATGCAGTTTAAAAGGAGGGTCAAGATGCAAGGGATGATAGGAGGAAGAACCGGTTCCGTTGATTTTGAACAAGAATGTATGATTGTTCCGGTAGGAATGAATAATATTACATGTGATAATTCTGTTTTTGGTATAAATTGTATTGACTACATGACGGGAAGTGAAAAATTTAAGATACCCCTGGAAGGCCCCTGTTTAGCCGTGATGTCTACTCAAAACCAGAAGTACATATATGCGATTGAAGCGCCAATAAAGGGAAAAAACGGTGTAATTCATGGTGCTTATCAACTTCTGATTTTTGAAAAGAGGGACTAAATATGAAAAAATTTGTTTTCATTTCCAATCGTATTCCCGTGTTGGAAAATTTAAAGAAATGTTGGAACTTGATTGCATTAGAACATCAATTACCTTTGGAACAATATATTTTCGTTGAAGTAACCCCGGGCGATAACGAAGAAAATATTATAAAAAAAATATCTGTTCTTTCTGATGTAAATAGTATTTTTGTGAGCTGGATGGGTACGGCTCAGGATCCGATGATTCAAGAATTAAGAGAATACATGGATCATGCTCAGGTAGACTATATAATTCATTTTACAAGTGATACATATGCCTCATCCGGATTTTTTGATTGCGATCAAGCTATAAAATGTACGCAGTTTATTGATTATGGGGGAGAAAAAAATTTTTCAAATTTTATAAAATATTTTTTGTATTTGTATAAAGTTTTACGTGTGAATTTTATGGAACCGGTGGCATTACCCTGGAGCGGTATTTATTTTCCAGAGGCATCGCATATCATTGACTTGAATGAATATATTTTACATTATTGGGAAAACGATAAGCCGACAATTGCCATTTTTTTCCCCCGGGAAAATTGGGTATGGAATAACTTGTCTGCGATGGATCAACTGATACAGTGTTTAAAAGAAAAGAAAATCAACCCGTTACCGATATTTACTCATTGGATGAGGGATAAAAGCAAAGGGATTCCAGGGTTTGAAGATAATCTGGAAAAATATTGTAAATATCAGGGGCGTGTACTTCCAAATGCCCTGATTCAATGTTTATGGTTTTCAGTTAAGGTTGGGAGAGATGTTACCAATGAAAATTTTTTAGAAGAGTTGGATATACCGATTATTCATGGGGAAACTCTTTTACAGGATGTTTCTACTTGGAACGATTCATTGCAAGGCTTGAGTGACAGTGAAATACAAGCGAACATTATTATGCCTGAGTTTGATGGAGTGATTCATGGAGTCCCATATGCGACAAGGGATGTTGACTCGTGTACCGGATCCAATGCAATCCCCTTGGGAATTAAAGCGTTGGCAGAGAGAGCGTGTAATTGGGCAAAACTTTCCTTTATCACAAATAAAGATAAAAAAATTGCTATTATACTACATAATTATCCTCCGGATAATTCTAATATCGGTACTGCGATGGCATTGGATTCTATAACCAGTACGGAGATTTTAATACATTATCTGCATCATGACGGATACAATGTCGGGGAAAAGGAGGCAGAGGGGTGGCTGATAAATCAAATCACCTCAGGTCTTAGCAATGACAGGGAATTTATTGATTACGAACTTAAAAAAGGAGCACTTGCTTTTTCAAGTGAACGCTATGAAGAATGGTTTAATAACTTGGAAAACTGTGTACAAGAAGAATTAGAACATTTCTGGGGAAAATCTCCAGGAAATGTATTTGTTGCAAATAAAAAGATATTGATTCCGGGCATAATTAAAGGGAATGTTTTTATTTCAGTACAGCCTCCTCGTGGGTATGGGGAAAACCCGGATATTATTTATCATAGTAGCAAGATACCGCCAACGCATCATTATCTAGCATATTATGAATGGATTCGTTCTGTGTTTTGTGCCGATGCAGTTATTCATATGGGGACTCACGGAAGTTTGGAATGGTTGCCGGGGAAAGCGACCGGTCTGGATAATAAGAGTTACCCCTATATTGCGATTGGAAATTTGCCTAACATATATCCTTATTTAATCAGTGTCGTATGTGAAGGGGTGCAGGCAAAAAGGCGGGCCGGAGCTGTTATCATAGATCATTTACCTGCTCCTGTTGAAGAAAGTGGGTTATATGGCGATTTGCTTTTATTAGATAACGCCATATCCGAATTTTATTTGTACAGAGGTGTTGATGAAACATGTGAAAAAAAATGTTACCAGACAATATGCGATTTAGCTAATAAAATAGGGTTACTCTCTGAATTAAATTTGGAACTGCATGAAAAGTCTGAAGAAGTAGTGATGTCGTTGCATAATTATCTATCATCTATTTCTGATGCGCAAACAAGAGTGGGATTACATGTTTTGGGAAAGATTCCAGAAGGTGAAACGTTAGAGAAATATCTTCTCGCGATGACGCGAAATAAAAATGGGGAAAATCCTTCTTTACCGGAGATATTGGCAAATATATCAGGTATTGAGTATTATCGTGCGCTTGAAGAGAATAAATGGTATGAGATACATAAGATACGTAACATTTGCAGGAGTTTTATTCGTTGCCTTATTGATAATACATTTGTATTTCCTCAGAAAAACATAATATTTGAACTATTGGGAACCCCTTGCACTGATGAAGATTTAGAAAAATTAAAAAAAATTTGCTCCTATATTAAAGAAAAACTATATCTTCCGCTTCTGCTTACCAAAAATGAGATGGAGCATATTCTGGATGCTTTAGCAGGAAAGTACATTGAGCCGGGACCCGCTGGTGCTCCCACTGCAGGTATGGTAGATGTGTTGCCGACAGGACGTAATTTTTTTGGCTCTGACCCTCGAATTATGCCAAGTAAAAGTGCTTGGCTTCTGGGAAAGAATATGGCAGAAGAAATGATTTTAAAATTTGTCAGGGATAAGGGGAGCTATCCGAAGCGTATAGGAATGGTATTTTGGTCAGGGCATAATATGCGGACTCTGGGTCTGGATGTGGCTGAATTTTTAGCATTAATAGGGGTTAAACCGGTCTGGTCAGTAAATGGACGTGTTAGCGGTGTAGAAGTTATTGCACCGGAAGAGTTAAAGCGGCCGCGCATTGATGTTACCGTGCGAATGAGCGGCATGTATAGGGATTCTTTATGGCCTACTGTAGAGCTGATGGATGATGCGATTCAAGCCGTTATTCAATTGGCAGAGGATGATTCCATTAATTATGTAAAAATGCATTATGGAGAAGAAATTCAGAAATTTGGAGAAATAAAAATGGATCAAGTTCAAGCTCACAATTTAGCGTCAGCAAGAATTTTTTCCAGTCAGATGGGAACTTATGGTGCGGGAGTCAATTTGGCTTTAGAAAATAGAAATTGGAATACCATTGATGATTTAGGAAAAATATTTGTAAATTGGGGTTGTTACGCATATAGTAAAACAATGAAAGGAAGTTTTGCTCCAAAATCTTTTGAATATCAGCTTGCTACAATGGATCTTACAATAAAAAATGAAGATAATTATGAAGTGAATATGTTAGACTCTGATGATTATAATGCGTTTCATGGTGGAATGATTGCTGCTGTACGGGCGTTACGCGGCAGTGTTCCGGAATCTTATTGTGGAGATACGTCAGATGGTAGTTCTCCAAAAATACGAACATTGAAAGAAGAGTTGAAATGGCTTTATCGAACGCAGGTCTTAAACCCGAAGTTTATTGATGGAATGAGAAAACACGGATATAAGGGTGCTGCGGATTTAACTTCTTTGGTCAGGCATTCATTTCAATGGGATGCAACCAGTGATATTATGGAAAATTTATTATATGAACAGATTACACAAGAATATGTATTTAATGAAGAGGTAAATCACTGGTTGCGAGAAGTGAATCCTTGGGGACTGAAGAAAATGGCGGAGATACTTCTTGAGAGCATACAGCGAGGTCTTTGGGAGGCGAAACAGGAAACTTATGAGCACTTAAGAAAAATATATATGGAATTGGATGGAGAACTGGAAGAGTTGGCAGATCAGTAATTAACCTTTAAATAAAATTTTCAATAGTATTGAAGAAGGTAGGATTGTCCGTTTTATAAAAAGCAATATATTGTAGATGGACAGAAATAAAAATACCCCTGTGAGCCGCTGTCAATAAATTATTTTGACCACAACTTACAGGGGTTGCTTTTTAAATCAGACTTTATTCATTTTTAACCGGAGTTTATTCGTACGAAAGTATTATGGTTGATACTTTGTCATTTTCAAAATCAAAGCCTAAATTACCGTTTTTAGTAAAATAAACATAGCGGTTTTCTTCACTATAAGGTGGGTCGTACGGCCCATAGATAGCGAGAACGTCGGCTTTAGAGGAGCCGATGCCGATTTTATCGGGAGTGCCCCATTGGCTGTTGCTGGTTACACGCAGAAATATAATACGCCCTTGTTTGCGGGAGACGCACAATTCATTTCCGGTACCATAGTATTCAAAGCGGCACTCTTCTTCTTGTTGTTCACTGTAGGACCAGGCTTCGACACGAGTTGGTCTGCCGTGCAGGTCACGCACCATTTTTACTGTATCCCATAGATGAATTCCGCCAACCGCAACACGGTCTGCCGGTATATCTTTGCCGTAGGCAAAACAGATGGAGGAAAAGAACATAAGACAGACTGTGAATAATAACAAAATCCTTTTCACAAGGTTCATCTCCTTTCGGCAACTAAATTATGTACGGTAAAATTTGAGTTATGTCAATTGGAGAAAGTTTGTTGCAGTACCAGACAGTTACAGTGAAAGCACTTCTTATTTATTTTATTATCTCATTTATTTTTTTGCATGGCAAGTATAATTACCGTCACAATAATGCAAATCATGCCTGCATAATCAAAACGTGTCAGTATCGTGTCCAGAAACACTACCGTGCAGGTGATGGAACAAAGCGGTTCAAAACAACTGAGCAGGGATGCTTTGGTAGGTCCGATGGCTTTTACACCGATGAGAAACAGTGTGAAAGGCGCCAATGTGCCTAAAAAAATAATGTAAAACATAGCTCCTGCGGAATATAGGTCCCAGTGACTTATACCGGAGGCGGTCAAGTGGCAAAAGGGCAGCAATAAAAATGCGGAAATCAGTTGTCCCCAGCCCATAATTACGGTGGTCGAAAAGCGTTTCAGTATGATTACGGGGCAGACAGTGTAAATTGCCAGCGTTAGAGCGGAAATAATGCCGGACCATAACACCATGGGAGAGATTACCAGATGTGCCGGATCACCGTGGGTGCTGATTAAAAAGACGCCGGTCATAGCTAATAGTACGCCGAATATTTCTCTCCCTTCCGGCAGGCGCCGGCGCAGAAAAGCTTCCCACAAGACGACAAAGATGGGAGCCAGATATTGGAGGACGGTTCCGGTAGGCGCGTTGGAGAGGCTGATTGTCAGGTAAAAACCATATTGTGCGCCCAACAGACCCAAAATAAACAGAATGAGTTCGTGCAGGTTTTCTCTGTTGCTGTGCCAGATTGTAAAAATCGGTTGCCGTGTCACCACCAGATAACCTAAAAATAAGATCCCTGCTACTAATTGACGCACGGCGATCAGCCAGGTTGGGTCCGGATGGTAGTTTTCAAATAAAAATTGACCGCATACGCCGCTGATGCCCCACATGGCGGCAGAGAGTAAAACAAATACGGCGCCTGATGATTTGTTCATTATCTATACACTTTCATTTAAGGCTTTAATGCTTGTAAAAAACAGAAACGGGCTGGTTACTAAAGCATATAGATTTTAGCATATTTTTGCAGTTTTGCAAGTTTGATATGGTATAATATGAGCGTAAAAAGGAATATTCTGGGATGCCGTAGTTTTATGTAATCATATTGTAATTTTAAAAAAAATTGGACAAGATAATTGGTCAATGCTTCGTTGATTGATTATAAATGATGTGGAAAGAGAAAAGTAGAAGTGAAAGGTTTTTAGCGAAAGGGTGGTGCATATGAAAAAGCTTTTTGCCATGTTCTTTTTGACGATGACCGTCTTGTTTTTGGGGATGGGCGGCTATGCCGATGCGAACGTCAGCCCGTCGGAGAGTTCCATTGCGAAATCTGTGAAAAGCAGTCCGATCATGAATTCCATGGAAACCGTGAGCGGACAGTTGGAGTATCTGAGCGGAGACTGGTATTTTATGGACGGACGTTATGCTTTTTCTGTAACGGGTGAAAAGTTTAATGGCTGCCCGGTTGTAACAGGATATAATTTTGTAGGGGGGACTTCTTTTGGCGCCGGTATTTTTCGGGTAGAAGAAGCTTCCGGTTTAAGAGACATCCCCTGGTCCACCAAAGGAGAAGATGCGCATAGCCTTTTAATCTTAAATGGCAATGAAGTGTATCGTCGCACTGCAAAACAACAATATCAGGAATCCATCGACGGCGTTTATTTAGGGATGACAGCTCAGGAAGTGTTGGCAAAATTAGGCGCTCCTCCGGTAGCAGAAAAAGAAGAAACACGATGGGTTTATCCGGAGTTGGGTCTGGCTGTTGAGTTTGAAACCGGGGTAGCGTACAGTATTTACATTATTAATGAAAACGGCCGTTTTGACGGTACCGGTCTGGGTTTGTTCAGCAGTGACAAAGCGCTGCAGGATGCTTACGGTCTGCAGGCACAGGACTTTCCCGAGGAGGCTCTCTGTACGTATCAGGGATTCATAGGCAAAGGCGAGAAAATGGTGATTCTGGATAATCCCAGATCCATCTGCCTGACAATCTATATATACTGATTTCATCGTGATTGGTGCCTGCTTCATCGTAAGCGGTGCGTGAGTTTTAAGCCAAATTGTTTCTGTTTACAAAGTTCCTTTTGTATTTGCCATGCGAAGTATGCGCTTTGGGGAAGGTATCAACTACAAACTCAGATAAACTCACAATAAAAAAACAGGTCTTTTGCGATGGAATCTCGTCGCCTGAGACCTGTTTTGTATCGTGCTTGAAGAGAGCATGGCAGGAAAGCTACGTTGCACTTCCGCGTTGTTTGTTGTAAAATATAAAGAACAAATGTTTTATTTATTTTAAATGTTTATTAGCTATCTACCTATCTATACTATCTCTCTATCTATATATGATTATCTATCATATATTATGGAATGAATGCTGAATCAGAAAGGAAACGGCTATGGTGGATCACGCATTGATGCCCGGAGCAGGAGCCTATTATCTGGATGGGAGACGGGATCATTGTGTCGTTTTGGTGCACGGTTATACGGCAACGCCCGGAGAGCTACGTCTTTTAGGCGATGAACTGCAGCAGTTGAATTTTAAAGTGATGGGTGTGCGTTTACCGGGACACGGTACTACAGTGCAGGATCTGGCAAAAACAACTTTCCGGGATTGGTGTGATGCGGTGGAAAGCGATATCCAAAGAGCCAGAGGATTGGCGGATCAGGTCACGTTAGTGGGCAGTTCTATGGGGGCGGGAGTTTGCCTCAAGGTTGCCACGGAAACGGAGCTGGATAGTCTGGTCGTTATGTCAGCGCCCATGCGTACCTTTGATGACCGGTATGAGGATGCGGATAAGTTTGTAAAACAAATGTCGTATATGGAAAAGCCGGTTCGCCACTTTGATTTACCGAACGTGTATTCGCAGGCGTATCATAGTTACCCTTTGCAGCCTTTAGTTACTGCCTTTACGGCGATCAGAGAAATGGAAGAACATGAATTAAACAGGATTTCGTGTCCTATTTTAATCATGCAGTCTAAAGTGGAAAAAACGGTATGCCCGGTAAGTGCTGAGATCATCTATGATAAAGTGTCCTCGAAAGATAAGGAACTGGTCTGGTATGAACATTCCGGCCACTTGCTGGCGTTGGGGCCGGAACGGGAAAAGGTATATCAGCGTATTGAACAGTTTTTAGTGCAGTAAATGATAGATTGGGCTCGGCTAAATTATCAATCGACTTTGCTGAATTGGCTTGCGGAAAAGTCGTGGAAGCGAGTGATTTTCCAATCATTATATAGTAATTCATTTTGCTGATTCGATTTGGCGTAGTTGCGGCAGGAAGGGGAAAGACAATGTTCCGTTGGGGAGCGCGCAGTATGAAAAAGTTAAAATGGTTTTTGTTGCGCGTCACGATCTTTTGCCTGGCAGCCACGTACGGCTTGGGGCAGTTAGGTTTGAGTCAAAGGAATATTGATGCTTTTGGTAAATTTACCTATACACTGAAAAATGGCGGTACGCTGCAGGAAGCCGCGCATATTCTGCAGGGTGAGTTCACGCTGCGATCCCGTATTCCGGAAATACAGAATACGGGGGAAAAAACACAGTCTCTGGCGCAGGGCGCGCCGTTAATTTCTCTGGACACGCTGCCGGAATATACGGGCCGCAATTTTGTGGTGCTCAATGGCAACGAGCCTAATTTTTCGTCTGAGTTAAAAGCCGGAAAAAATGTTTTTTTAACCTTTACGCCTTTAGATGCATTGGGGCGCTGCGGCACAGCGTATGGGAGACTGGGGCCGGAACTTCTGCCGGTAAAGCCGCGAGAGCCGATCGGTATGGTTAAACCTACCGGCTGGCGCTATAGTAAATATGACACAATTGATGGGAAATATCTGTATAATCGCTGTCATTTACTGGCGTTTCAATTAACCGGAGAAAATGCAAACCGTCTGAATCTGATCACAGGAACCCGGCATTTTAATGTGATTGGGATGCTGATGTTTGAAAACCGTGTAGCGGACTACATTCATCGCACCCGTAACCATGTGTTGTACCGGGTGACGCCGCTTTTTAAGGGAAACGATCTGGTGGCCCGGGGCGTGAATATGGAAGCGCTCTCTCTGGAAGACGAGGGCAGGGGTGTTCATTTTAATGTGTTTGTGTATAATGTGCAGCCCGGTATTGAGATCAACTATGCCAATGGGATGAACTGGAAAAAATAAAGGATAGAATAAAAGCAAGAACGAAAGAAGGAAAGATGGAATGAAAATAAGAACAAGAAAATCGCAGAGGAAGAATGGAAGATTATTTTATATAGGAAGCAGTATATGAAATATGTATTGGTAGCAATTAATTTGCCGGTTAAAAATTTGTTCAGACAATTTATCTATAGCCTGCCAGAAGCTTTGGATGCCGTATCCGAAGGGTGGCGGGTTATTGTTCCTTTTGGCCCGCAGCAGTTGGAAGGGTTTGTTGTACGCTGCGTGACCCGGGCGGAGGCTGTGACATTGCTGCGCCGGGAAAATCCGAAATTAACATTGGAGCAAATGAAAGAGGTAACGGCAACCTTGGATACCCGTCCCTGGTTTTCCCCGGAAATGCTGCGCACTGCCGGTTGGCTGGCGCGTTATTATATGTGCTCTATGGCGGAAGCGATGCGGCTTTTTATTCCCGGAAAAAGCAGTCTGAAACGCCGGCCGGTGTATCTGAATGGGAAGTTGACGGCTTATGAACTGGAGGCGCGGCTAAAACCGCGCACTCTGTTGGCTTATACGATCAAGGAAGAAGGACGGCTGCTGTTAGCGCAGGAAACCTTGCGGGCAAAAGCGCAGCTGGCCGCTTTGCGCTATCTTGCGGCGGCGTCGGAGGCCGTCACGGTAAAAGAGGCTGAAAGTCAGCAAATCAGTGCTGCTGCCTTGCGCACTCTGGCGGAAAAAGGCTGGGCGGAACGCAGTGAAAAAAGGATTTTGCGCAATAGTTATGATCGGGAGACGGAACAACAGGAAACGCTGCAGCTAACACCGGAACAGAAAGAAGCGGTGAAGGAACTGCAAGCGGCTATTGCTGCCTGCGCCGCAACGCAGCAGGCCGACAAAGAACAAAAAGAAAAACAAACCCGGACCGTTCGGGAACAAGGCAACTGTTCCGTCCCACAAGAGTTTTTGCTGCAGGGCATTACCGGCAGCGGCAAGACGGAAGTGTATCTGCGAGCGGCGGCTCATGCACTGCATCTGGGTAAACAGGTGTTGGTACTGGTGCCGGAGATTGCTCTTACAGCGCAGATTGTGCAGCGTTTTCAGGCCTGGTTCAAGGACGAAGTGGCGGTTGTCCACAGTAAGCTTTCGCAAAACGAGCGAGGTGATGTGTGGTATAAACTTCGGACAGGTGAAGCCAATATTTTGATCGGGGTCCGCAGCGCGGTGTTTGCGCCCTTTAAGGATTTGGGACTTGTTATTATTGATGAAGAACAGGAAAGCAGTTATAAACAGGAAGAAAGGCCCGGGTATCACGCCCGGGAGGTGGCTCGCTGCCGTTGCAAAAACACCGGCGCGGTGTTGCTTTTGGGCAGTGCGACCCCTTCCCTGGAAACCTATGCGCGGGCTCTTTCCGGCGACACGCGCCATTTGCGTTTGACAGAGCGGCCTACCGGGGCACCTTTGCCGCAGGTAGAGGTAGTTGATATGCGGGCGGAGTTGGCTCAGAAAAATTTTTCCGTAATTTCCCGCAAGCTGCGCCGGGAATTGATTGCGACAGTACACGAGGGCCAACAGGCAATCGTATTGCTGAATCGCCGCGGTTTTTCTACGTTCGTTCTGTGTCGGGATTGCGGGGAAACCTTGACCTGTCCGCATTGTGCTGTCAGTTTGGTATATCATGCGGATGAAAACCGTATGCGCTGCCATTATTGCGGCAATGTCTATCCGATACCGACTGTCTGCCCGTCCTGCGGCAGCAAACGAATCAAATTTTTTGGCAGCGGTACGCAGAAGGCCGAGGCGGAAATCAGTCAGATGCCCGGTGTGAACGTGCTGCGTATGGACCAGGACAGTACCGCCGGGAAGTTGGCCCACGAAACAATACTGCGGCGTTTTGCCGCCAAAGAAGCCAACGTGTTATTGGGTACGCAGATGGTGGCGAAAGGGCATGATATCGCCAATGTGACGCTGGTTGGCATCTTGGCGTCTGACAGTACATTAAATCTGCCTGATTTTCGTGCATCGGAGCGCGGGTTTGCTCTGCTGACGCAGGCGGCAGGCCGTGCGGGGCGAGGGGAAGAACCGGGTACGGTGGTGCTTCAGACCTACGACCCGGAAAACCCGGTGATCCGCCTGGCGGCCCGGCAGGATTATGACACCTTTGCCCAGCGGGAATTAACCTTGCGTAAGGATCTTTTCTATCCGCCGTACAGTGAGATACTGAAATTGACAGTGGTAGATAAAGAAGAGGAAAAAGCCTGGGAACTGGCTGACAGATTGGCGGATTTCCTGCGAGAGATAATACCGCAAATGCCGGAAAAGACGGAAGTGATGGGGCCGTTTCCTGCCGGTGTCGCGAAAGTGCGCGACTTGTATCGGATGAGTGTGGTGGTTAAATCCGCCGCTATGGAAAAAGTCAAGGAACAGTTGCTGCAAAGCGAATTCAAAACGATGAAAAATATCTACTTTGACGTGGACCCGGTCAATTCGATCTGACGTATGGGAACAATGTTTGCGACAGGATTGTGCAGAGTCGTTTACTTTCAACCCGGGCGTTTCCCATGAGGTATGTGTCGGCAGCAGTGAAGATGGCTATGGAGATGGAGATGGAGATGGAGATGGAGATGGAGTTGCTTCTGATTGGCTGTCTCGCCACTGTATTTAAAAAACACAACGAGTTGTGATATAATATATAATACACAAAAATGTGACTGATTATTCAGGGAGGTACTATGTCTGTTTTACGGATTCATACGGCGGGGGATCCGGTCTTAAAAGAAGTAGCAAAACCGGTGAAACGCATAGATAAAAAAATTAAACGGGCCTTAAAGGATATGGCAGATACATTGTATCGTTCTAAAAACGGGATCGGCCTGGCTGCGCCGCAGGTAGGCATTTCTCAGCGCATGGTCGTAATCGATTTACAGGACGGTCAGGGACTTTTGGAACTGATCAACCCGGTCATTACCCGTAAGGAAGGGTCGCAGATCGTAAGCGAAGGCTGCCTTTCCGTGCCTGATTTTGAAGGGGAAGTGGAGCGGGCGGAATATGTAGAATGTGAGTACACGGATCCCCAGGGTAAAAAACAATTTATTGCTGCGGACGGTCTTTTGGCTATCTGTTTGCAGCACGAAACGGATCATCTGGATGGAGTCCTTTTTATTGATAAAGCGGTTACGGTTTCGCTGAAAGCGCCGGAGGCATAAGTAATGTGGAATGTAGTTTTTATGGGTACCCCTGATTTTGCGGTGCGCTCCTTACAGGCGCTGTTGGCATCAGGTGAATATCAGGTGCAGGCGGTAGTTACACAGCCGGACCGTCCGAAAGGACGCGGCCAGAAAATGGTGGAAACGCCGGTGAAGGCTTACGCATTAAGTCAAAATCTGCCGGTATATCAACCGGAAAAAGTAAAAGATGCGGCGTTTGTCGAAAAGCTGAAAGAGTGGAAACCGGACTTTGTTGTGGTGGCGGCATTCGGCCAGTTCCTGTCTCAGGAAATTTTGGACATTCCCATTTATGGCTGTGTGAATGTCCATGCTTCTCTTTTGCCTAAGTACAGAGGGGCTGCGCCGATTCAATATGCGATTCTTAAAGGGGAAAAAGAATCCGGCGTTACGATCATGCGCATGGAAAAAGGCATGGATACCGGCGCCATGTATAATAAAGTCGTCGTTCCTATTTCGGAAGAAATGAATTTTGCCCAGTTGCATGACGTGTTGGCGGAAAAAGGCGCAAAGCTCCTGGTAGAAACGCTGCCGCAGATCGCCCACGGACTGTCCCCGGAAAAGCAGGACGAGAAGCTGGTTACGATGGCCACGCTCCTGACGAAGGAAATGGCGCGCATTGACTGGAACCGTAAGGCGCAGGAAATACACGATATGGTGCGGGGGTTCGATCCGGTACCCGGGGCGTTTACCTGTTTGCCGGACGGGAAGCTGTTAAAGGTATGGGAGACCCGTGTGACAGGGAATCCCGCCAGAGAAAAGCCGGGAACCGTGACCGCATTGGATAAGCAGGGCTTTACTGTGGCCTGCGGTGATACGGAATTACGTGTCCTGACCGTACAGCCGGAGTCGAAAAAGCGTATGGCCGCTGCTGTTTTCCTCAATGGGAGAGGCGTCGTGGCGGGGGATGTATTAGGTTAAATTAACTCACATATAGTAGCTGATTGAAGCAAGGCTGCAGGTTGAGTGATGCAGTTTGAGCAAGGAGATTTTAGTTTTATGATATCGGCAGCAGATCTGTCTATTAATCCTAAAAAGCGTATTTTTTTGGCGCTGGTCTTATTCAGCGCCATGGTTACGGCCCTGATTTTGTTTTTTACCTGGAAGGTAACGTATCTGGGCTTTGAATCTATCAGCAGGATACTGCCTGCGGCTTTTGGCGTCTTGATCAGCGGGGCGGTTTTCTTTCTGTTTGCAGGGGAATTAGCCATTGTGTTGGCGATTTTGGGAATGCCCCTGCCGAAAATTTTATACTTCTGGTCTTGGAAGGCCATTAACTTCCTCTTTCCTTTTGCGGTGGGATTAGGGCGCATTCTGAATATTCCCCGGGGCAAAGTGGAGCAAAGTTTTGTCGCTGTGAATAATGCTCTGGTAAGGCAACATCATGTGAGGGTGCCTTCTGACCGTCTGTTGATTCTGACGCCTCACTGTCTGCAATTGGATACCTGCCCCCGTAAAATTACCCGGGACATCGAAAATTGCGCCCAATGCGGCGCTTGCAGTGTGGGCGGCTTGTTGGGCTTATGTCACAAATATCATATGCATTTTGTCGTGGCTACCGGCGGCACCTTAGCCCGCCAGATGGTAGCGAAGGCGCGTCCCAAGGCAATTATTGCCGTGGCCTGCGAGCGAGACCTGACCAGCGGGATCCAGGATGTGTTTCCGATTCCCGTAATAGCCATTTTTAATGAACGGCCTTTTGGCCCTTGTTTTAATACCCGGGTGGATATAAACAGGGTGGAAGAGGCCATTAAGATGTTAAGTGAGGATTTACCTGCCGATGACGGAGAAGAAGGGAAAAACAAGTAAATTTAAAAAGCCTGCCAATGGAAGGGAGGCTGCTTTAGTAACCTTGTTCCAGGTATGGGAAGAAGGCGGGTACGCCACGCTTGTTTTGCAAAAAAATTTGCAGAATGCCGGTCTGGAAGAAATGGACCGCCGCTTTGCGACCGAACTGGTCAATGGGGCGGTGAAAGCGAAAGGCACGTTGGATTTTCTGGTGCAGCAACTGGTCAATCGCCCCTTACAGAAACTGGAACCCATCGTCCGTTACATTCTTCACTTGGGACTGTATCAGATTTTTTATCTGGAACGGATCCCCGATTCCGCTGCCTGTAATGAAAGCGTCAAACTGGCCAAAAAATACAGCCATAAAGGCTCTGATAAATTTGTCAACGGCGTACTGCGCAACAGTGTGCGTCAAAAAGAGGCCTTATGGGAAAAGGTGCAGTCGGATCCGGCGCTGAAATATTGTCATCCGCAATGGCTGATAGAGCGCTGGACAGCTTTATTAGGGAGCGAAGAAACGCTTGCGTTATGCGAATGGAATAATCATCCGGCGTACCTTTCACTGCGTCTGCAGCCAACCGCCACAACACGAGACGCGTTTTTGCAGGATCTGCGGGAAATGGGTGCAGAGGCAGAGGTTTCCGCCTGGTGTCCGGATGGTGTGATCATCATCAGATCACCGGGTGTGACAGCGTTACTGGCAAAATTCCCTCACAGTTTTTATATTCAGGATGAAAGCTCGATGCTTCCCGCGCAGGTATTACAGCCTCGACCGGGGGAGAAAGTTTTGGATATGTGTGCAGCCCCCGGCGGCAAGACGGCTCACATGACGGCGCTTATGGACGATAAGGGAGAAATAGTCGCCTGTGATATCTATCCTCATAAATTGAAATTGATTCAGGAGAATGCAGCGCGTCTGGAACTGAAAATGATTCAAACTGTATTACAGGATGGCGCTAAGTTTCGCTCTGACTGGGGAAACCGGTTTGATCGGGTTTTGGTGGACGCTCCCTGTTCCGGATTGGGGGTATTACGGCGCAGGGCGGAGGCCCGCTGGACCAAAACGCCGGAAAGCCTTGCCTCTTTTCCCGCGTTACAAAAAGCGATTTTGGATAATGGGGCCCGTTATGTAAAGCCGGGCGGATTTTTGTTGTATAGCACCTGTACCATAGAACCGGCGGAAAATCAGCTGCAGATCGCCGATTTCTTAAAACGGCATCCGGATTGGCAGCTGGCCGGTTTTCCCCACCCCCGCACGGGAGAGCGGGTGAAAGAATTGCAACTGTATCCGCAGCGGGACGGAATTGACGGATTCTATCTGGCGCTGCTGCAAAAGCCGGAAAAACACGAAGATATGAATAGGAAAGTCCCTAAAATAGACAGATGAAACAAGAAATTTTTGGCTTGTCCCTGACAGAACTGCAAATTAGACTGGCGGAAATGGGTCTGAAGCGATTCCGCGCCAAACAGATATTCAGCTGGCTTTACCGGAAATGCGTATTTGATTTTTCGGCGATGACCAATTTAAGTCTGGCGGAGCGGGACACACTGGCAGAATATTTTTCCATTCTGCCGGGCGAGATAATCTGTCTGCGGCAGTTGGATTCGGCGGATGGCCTGACACAGAAACTGCTTTTACAGCTGTTGGATGGCAATACTATAGAGACTGTGCTGATGCACCATGATTATGGTTACAGCGTTTGCGTATCCAGTCAGGTGGGTTGCGATATGCATTGTGCGTTTTGCGCCAGCGGCCTCAACGGCGCGGTGCGAAATCTGACGCAGACTGAAATTCTGGCGCAGGTCTATTTCTTTAATGCGCGGCTTGCCGCTGCAGGACAAAGAGTAAGCCGTGTCGTTGTTATGGGCAGCGGCGAACCTATGCTGAATTTTGACAATGTGTTTGGCGCATTGCAGTTTTTGCACTTGCCGGAAACCGCCAATATGAGTTATCGGAATATGACTGTTTCCACCTGTGGCATTATTCCGGGTATTGAGCGGATGCAGCAACTGGCAGCGCCGATCAACCTGGCGATTTCGCTCCATGCGGTACAGGATGAGCTCCGTACTGCTTTAATGCCGGTGAATCGGGGTTACCCGTTCCCTGCTGTGATTGCCGCGGCGGAAGATTATGCGCTGCACAGCGGACGACAGGTGACCTATGAATATATTTTGTTAGATGGAAAAAATGACAGGGAGGAGGACGCCTTGCTTTTGGCTGAATTCCTGCGTCATAAAAAAGCAAGCGTGAATGTGATCCCGGTGAATCCTATTCCGGAAAAAGGCTTCTTTCGGCCGTCGGAAAAACGTATTGCTCACTTCCTGAACGTTTTGCAACGGCAGCATATTAATGCGACTGTTCGCAAAGAAATGGGACAGGATATCAGCGCGGCCTGCGGGCAACTGCGCGCTTCATTTAATGACAAGGTAAAAAACGGGTAACGTTCATGGAACGAATGTCCGAGATATATTACAGAGCAAAGAAAGTGTGAGAGTTCGCAAAATGAAAGAAAAAATTATGGATGCAGAAATGCAGATGCCGGCAGTTACAAATGTGGCGGCAGAGACTCGTACACATGTGGGAAAAGTGAGGGAGAACAACGAAGACAGCATGCTGTTGAAAGCGCCCCGCTTATTTGCCATTGCCGACGGTATGGGCGGCTATAATGCGGGAGAAATTGCCAGCCGACTGGCGTTGGAGCAGTTGGAAAAAGCGGCAGACACCTTATACGGAACGCCTTTGTCACAACTGGAAACCGCTCTTCACAGTACCGTAGAACAAATCAACGGCACCGTTTATGAAAAAGCGCAGTCTGAAGATCAGTATGAGGGCATGGGCACTACGCTGACAGGCGTGTACTTTGCAGATGCAAACAAGGCTTATGTATTTAATATCGGGGACAGTCGCCTGTATTTGTTGCGAAACGGTGATCTAAAGCAGGTGACCCGGGATCATTCTCTGGTAGCGGAAATGGTGGAAAAGGGAGAAATTACCGCAGAAGAATCCTTTTCTCATCCTAAGAAAAACATCCTTACCCGGGGGATCGGTGTAAATGCAGAAGCAGAAGCGGATATTTTTCTGCTTGAAACAAAAATCGATGATTTATTTCTGCTTTGCAGCGATGGTTTAACGGATATGCTCCATGACAGGGAGATTGGTACGATTCTGCAACAGAATGAATTGCCCGCAGCGGCGGACAGACTCCTAAAAGAGGCGCTGGATCGGGGCGGCAAAGATAACATAACGTTTATTCTCCTGAAAATGGGGCGGAAGGAAGTGGAACATCATGGTCGGTAATATATTAAACGGACGCTATGAAATTTTAAAATCCGTGGGATTAGGCGGCATGGCGGAAGTCTATCTGGCTCAGGATGTCCGGCTGGACCGCAAAGTCGCCATTAAAATATTGCGAAAGAATTTAATGAATGATAAGCATCAGGCCGAACAGTTTCAGCGCGAGGCCCGTTCTGCTGCCCGTCTGATTCATCCTTCCATTATCAATATCTTTGATGCTTGCGTTGAGGATGATATGAGTTATATTGTGATGGAGTATGTAGAAGGGGTTACGCTGAAGGCTTTTGAGGAACAAAACGGGAAAATGGACCCGGCTTTGGCGGTAGCTTTGGCGGCGCAGCTGGCTTCCGCTCTGGAGCACGCCCATAATCACAATATTATTCATTGTGATATAAAACCACAGAACATTGTGTTGACAGAATCCATGATCCCTAAAATTGTGGATTTCGGTATTTCCCGCATTATTTCTAATGAAACTATGGCCTTCACAGCGTCTGTGGTAGGCTCCGTCCATTATTTTTCTCCGGAACAGGCGCAGGGGATTCCTGTAACCGCTCAGTCGGATATCTATTCTTTGGGAATCGTGTTTTATGAAATGCTCACGGGCCGGGTTCCCTTTGACGGAAGTAACGCAGTGGCAGTGGCCCGGATGCAGATCGAACAAACACCGCCGCCTTTGACTCAGTTCTGGCCGGAAGCGCCGGCGGAGCTGCAGCGGATTATTGATAAAGCCTTAGCCAAGCGCCTGGATGAAAGATATACTTCGGCAGGTGACTTTAAGCAGGATCTACTGGATGCGAAAAATCACCTTTATCCCAGTAAGAAAAGTCATACTTTTTTGGATGATACACAGCCTTTACAGGCAGTTGCAGGTACAGCCGGCGCTTTAGCGACAACACAGAACGTATCGACGGGCGATCCGACGTTAGAGAATGCTCCGGCAGATTCCGCTGCTACATCGGAGAATATCAGCGCGGGCCAAACGATCATTATGCATTTACCGGATTTTTTGACCAAAGAAGTAGATGATGATACGGCCAGATATCATAGAAACGAACTGAATGGTAACGGTGTCAGTGAGGACACTGACAGTCAAAGTAACCTTGCGCCGGCAGCAGCGGGGGCTGTGGCCGCAGGTATTGCTGTTGCCGCAGGCAGAAATGCCACAACGGGAATAGAAGGCAACGGGGCGGCCGAAACTTCGACTCCTGCCGCAGAGGGCGAAGCGCTTGCCGCGGCAGAGTCTGTCGCTGAAGCAACGTCCGTATCGACGGCAGAAAATACGGCGGGAGTTGCGTCACGGGATTCGATTACTGAAGCCTCTTCGGTAACTCCGCCGTTACAGACAGAAGTAAATTCTTCGGTGAAGAGGCCTGTTTCTGAGACAGCGCCTGACAGCACTGATGTTTCGGCAAAAGGAGAGGCTGCGTCCCCAAAGAAAAAACGCGGTCTTTTCTTCCGTATTGCGCTCTATGCCCTTATGGCATTTGTCCTTTTGCTGGGGGCCGGAATTTATTATTTCAGCAGTACTACGCCGGATATTATTGTTCCGGATGTAAAAGGGATGACGGTGGCCGAGGCGCAAAAAGCACTGGAGGAAAAAGGTTTTAAAGTAAAATTGGAAGAAATGACCCAGGAAGGCGCCGTGCCCGGAGACGTGATCCGCATTGACCCCGTGGCGGGCACGAAACGAAAAGAGGGCGCCAAGATCACGTTGCTGATCGCACGAGGACTGAAACTGGGAACGATTCCTAAAGTAGAAGGCTTTACGCAGGAACAGGCCGCGAAGATTCTGGAAAAATTTAAATATAAAGTGGGGAAAATCACCCATAAATGGGATTCAGGGAAGCCGGAAGGACTGGTTTTGAAACAAATCCCTGCGGCGGGTGATAAAATGGAAGAAGGGAATGGCGTAAATCTGATCATCAATCAGAAGGATGAGAAAAATGTGGCGATTCCCAGTCTGCAGGGGCTGACACTGGAAGAAGCCCGGAAAAAGATTGAGGAAGCCAAGCTTAAGGTGGGTTCTGTGAAAACGGTGGACAGTGACCTGGAAAAAGACAGCGTTGTAGCTGTTTCGCCGGAGGCGGGCATGGCTGTCGGTGAAGGTTCTGCTGTTGATCTACAGGTTTCCAACGGCAGCGGCGCATCCGGGAAAGTGGATGGAGGCGGTACAGGAGACAGCGGGTCTGTTTCTGTCAACAAATCTTCTTCCGGTACCCGGTATGTAGAATTTGTTATTCCCGGAACGGGCAATCATGAGGTTCGTATTGTTTCCAGCAACGGCTCCCGGCAGAATGTAGAAGTTGCCGGAACCTATCCCGGCGGAGCGCGGCTGCGTACAAAAGTTGACAACGGTGTAAGACGGGTAAGTTTTTATGTAGACAACCGCCTGGTTGAGGAGAAACAGTGGTAAAAGAAGGACGTGTGCTGCGCTCGTACAGCGGCTATTATTATGTGGATTGTCAGGGATCGCTTTTGACCTGCAAGGTGAAAGGTCATATGAAGCAGCAGCGTTTCTCTTTGTGTACCGGGGATCTGGTATGCGTGGAGGAAGTGCCCACTTCGGCCGGACAGGAAGGCATGATCACAGACGTGCTTCCCCGTAAAAATTATATGCTCCGTCCCACGGTAGCGAATCTGGATCTGATGGTGCTTACGCATTCTGTTGTGCAGCCGGATTTCAGCTGCTTGATTATGGATAAACTGCTGGTACTGGCAGAGAAGGCGGGTATTCCTGTGATCCTGGTTTTGACAAAGACGGACCTGGCGGAACCGCAGCAGATGAAAGAGATTCAGGCTGTTTATGCGCAGCTTGGTTATGAAGTGTTTCCCGTCTCGGCTAAGACCGGACAGGGCATTGAAGACCTCCGCCGCAGGATCGAAGGTAAAATTACGGTGTTCGGCGGTCCCAGCGGCGTAGGTAAATCGACTACGCTGAATGCGATACAGCCGGGTATTCTTCGGGTGACAGGGGAGATCAGCGAAAAGATCCGCCGTGGAAAACATACGACGCGATTTACGGAACTGGTACCTTTTAATGGCGGCTATCTGGCCGATACGCCCGGTTTCGGCAATGTTCTGCTGGAGGCGTTGCGTCCGGAAGAACTGGCAGACTGCTATCCGGAATTCAGAACTTTTGCCGCGTTTTGCCGTTTTCACCCCTGCAGTCATACCCATGAGCCGGATTGCAGTGTGAAAGAAGCGGTGGCGAAAAAGAGTATTGTGCCTTCACGGTATGAGTCATATACAGCTATTCTGCAAGAACTGAAAGAACTAAAAGTGAGGAATCGAAAATGACAATAGTAGCTCCTTCTATTTTATCGGCTGATTTTTCCTGCCTGAAAGATGAAATTTTAAAAATTGAAGAAGCAGGCGCTGACTGGGTTCATATTGATGTGATGGATGGCAATTTCGTACCCAATCTGACTTTTGGCGCGCCGGTGGTAAAACAAATCCGGAAAGTGACAAAAATGTTTTTTGACTGCCATCTGATGGTAGAACACCCGGAAACTTATATTGATGATTTTGCGGCGGCGGGAGCGGATATGGTCGTGGTACACGCCGAAGCGACCAGGCATCTGCATCGTTGCATTCAGGCGATCCATGCGAAAGGCATACGCGCAGGCGTGGCTTTGAACCCCGGCAGTCCGTTGGCATTGATCGAAGAAGTACTGTCGGATGTGGATATGGTCCTGATCATGTCGGTGAATCCCGGTTTTGGCGGTCAGAAGTTCATTCCGGAAGTCTTGCGCAAAATCAGCCGTTTGCGCCGTAAACTGGATCTGGCAGGGCTTAGAACGGACATTCAGGTGGATGGCGGAATCAATGCGGAGACCGCGGCGCAGGTTGTCGGAGCCGGGGCGACCGTACTGGTGGCGGGTTCCTACGTGTATGGTTCAAAAGACGTAAAAGCGGCCATTGCTTCACTGCGTCTTTTTAAGCAAGGGTAATAACTTTTTGTGAAGAATAAGATTTTTTGATTGACAAGAAGAACGCCTTGAAATAAACTAAATAGAGTAAATCGTCTTTGAGGCAGGGTGAAGTTGTTTTCGCATAAAATATGGAAAACGGAACATTCCCAACCGGCGGTATAGTCCGCAAGCAGAGTGCAGCTAATGCTGTGTGATGCATGATCCGGTGTGATTCCGGAACCGACAGTATAGTCTGGATGAGAAAAGACGGGTATGGTTGTTGTTGCGCCATAGGAAATGCCTCAAAGTATTTCCTGTGGCTGTTTTTATTTGGAGGCGAAAAAGTTGGAACAAGACGAGATATTTATGCGTCGGGCGCTGGAACTGGCTCGCCGGGCGGAAGGGAATACCAGCCCTAATCCCATGGTGGGCTGCGTGATTGTAGCGGAAGACGGCTCGATTGCCGGAGAAGGCTGGCACCATAAGGCCGGCGCCGCCCATGCGGAAGTGAATGCCCTGACGGCAATGCGCGAGCAGAAGACGCACGGACATACAGCTTATGTAACGCTGGAACCTTGTTCTCACTACGGGCATACCGGGCCCTGCTGTGATGCCCTGATCCGTGCCGGAATCAAACGGGTTGTAGCAGCGCTGGAAGACCCGAACCCTAAAGTGGCAGGAAGAGGCCTGAATCGTTTGCGGGAAGCCGGCGTCAAAGTGGAAGTGGGGCTTTGCGCTAAAGAAGCGGCGGCGTTGAACGAAAAGTTTTTTGTCTGGATTACACAGAAACGTCCTTTTATCAGCCTGAAATTTGCGGAAACGCTGGATGGCAAGATTGCTACGGCAGACAGGGAGTCTTTTTATGTTACCGGACAGGAAGCGCATAGATACAGTCATTATCTGCGTAAAACCCATGATGCGATTTTGGTTGGAATCGGTACGGTGTTGGAGGATGACCCGGAACTTACTACCCGTTTAGTGGAGGGGAAAAATCCCCTGCGGATCGTGCTGGACAGTAAAGCCCGTATTCCGTTTACGGCCAAGGTATTGAATGCTGCGGCAAACACATTGGTGGCAGTGGGGCCGGAAGCAGATAAGGAAAAAATAGCGAGGTTGGCAGCCATGGATGGTGTGGAAGTTGTTACCCTCTCTTGTGAAAACGGGCAGGTGTCGCTGTCGGAATTACTGGCGGCGCTGGCAAAAAGAGAAGTGACTTCTGTCTTGGTAGAAGGCGGCAGTCAGATTACCGGCGCTTTTTTCGATGCGGAATTGGTGGACAGAGTGTATGCGTTTGTGGCGCCTAAACTGTTGGGTGGGGATAAGGCTCTGCCCGCTGTCGGCGGCAAGGGTATACCGACAATGGGGCAATGCGCTTGTGTAATCGACCCGGAGTTTAAAACACTGGGGGCAGATTGGCTGATTACAGGGCGGGTACGTTTTTCTGCCCATTAAAACAAATGTCGATGCGCAAAGGCAGTAAAATTTTGTGTGGCTGAAGTTCCGTCCCGGGACAGCAGGAGAGAATGTGCCGAGAGGGCTCTGCTGCAGACCGGTGAGTGCTGAAGCATCACCGGATAGCGGATAAAGGAAGGGAAGTAGTATGTTTACAGGTTTGGCAGCCGAATTAGGCTCAGTGGAACGCCTGGTTGAAGGCGACAGTTTTTTTCGTTTGACCGTGCGGGCGCAAAAAATCTTAACGGATTTAAAGATCGGCGACAGTGTGGCGGTCAACGGCGTCTGCCTTACGGTGACTGATTTGAACAGTAATCGCGGGTTTACCGCAGATGTTATGCCGGAAACCGTGCGTAGAACCACGCTTTATCGGTTACAGTCCGGCGATCCGGTGAATTTGGAAAGATCGCTGCGGCTTATGGATGGTTTGGACGGACATATTGTCCAGGGACATGTGGAAAGTGTCGGGCAGATTTTATCTGTTACGCCGGAAGGCAATGCATTGCTCTATCAAATCGCGACGTCGCCGGATATCCTGCGTTATGTTGTCGAAAAAGGGTCTGTGGCAGTGGATGGGATCAGTCTTACGGTGACCCATGTGACTGCCGGACAATTTGGCGTATCCCTGATCCCCCACACCGCGAAAATGACGACGTTGGGCCATAAACACGCCGGCGATCCGGTGAATCTGGAAACAGATATTCTGGCTCGTTATGTGGAAAAAATGCTGGGCTTAAATTCCGGTGAAGGAGGCGGGGGAGATGCTTCTGCCGCAGGTAAAGGGGGGAGATCGGAACAGGCAGGGAATCCTGCGGTGTTGCAGGGAAGCACCGCCGAGTTAACGAGGGATTTTTTACAGAAAAACGGCTTTTGATAAGAGGTACTATCCTGTTTGTTGCTATTTGTATAAGGATAGTTGGCTAACGTAAGTGACCGTTGATTTGAACAGCCGACCTGGTCCCGGTTGTTCTTGCAGGGTAGAAAGCAAGTGCTGTGGGCAAAAGAAAATCATGTACGAAGAAGATTGCATAAAAAAGAAAGGAAGGGTGGCTAATGGAAAAGTTTAAATTTAATACAGTGGAAGAAGCCATTGCAGCAATTAAAGCAGGGAAAATGGTACTTGTCACCGATGATGAAGATCGGGAGAACGAAGGCGATCTCATCATGGCGGCAGAATTTTGTACCGGCGAGGCTATTAATTTTATGGCAAAAGAAGCCAGAGGTCTGATCTGCATGCCGGCGGATGCTGAAATTATGGATAAATTGCAGTTCGATGCTATGGTAAGTCATAATACTGATAATCATGAAACCGCGTTTTCCGTTTCTATTGACCATAAAGATACGACCACAGGCATCTCGGCTTTTGAACGGGCCTATACCATGAAAAAAGTGACAGAGCCGGGGGCGCAGAGCATGGATTTTCGGCGTCCCGGCCATGTGTTTCCGCTGCGCAGCCGTGAAGGAGGCGTATTAGTGCGGACCGGCCATACGGAAACCACTACGGATTTATGTAAGCTGGCAGGTCTGAAGCCGGTTGGCATCTGCTGTGAGATTATGAATGAAGACGGGTATATGATGCGTACACCTGAATTGATCGAGTTCGCGTTGAAACATGATTTGGTATTTATTACGGTGGCTTCTCTGGTGGCGTATCGTAAACGCCATGAAAAGATGGTACATCGCGTGGCAGAAGCTAATTTGCCATCTAAATACGGTACCTTCAAAATCATTGCTTATGAAAATGATTTGGATGATTTGTGCCATGTGGCTTTGGTCAAAGGTGAAGTAGCCGGGCAAAAAGACGTGCTGGTACGGATGCATTCGGAATGCCTGACGGGGGACGCTTTCGGCAGTCTGCGCTGCGATTGCGGCGATCAGTTGGCTACGGCGCTGCGCATGATTGAAAAAGAAGGCTGCGGCGTGGTAGTATATATGAGACAGGAAGGACGGGGTATCGGCCTGGCCAATAAAATCCGCGCGTATGCGCTGCAGGATCAGGGCCTGGACACGGTGGAAGCCAATGTTCGGTTGGGGTTTGCCCCCGATTTGCGTGATTATGGGATGGGGGCGCAGATCATGGCAGATCTGGGTCTGAGCAGTATCCGGCTGATTACGAATAATCCGGCCAAGCGAGCGGGTCTCTCCGGCTATGGCATCACGATCACCGACCGTGTTCCGATTGAGATCAAGCCCAATCAATATAACGAATTTTATCTGGAAACCAAGGAAAATAAAATGGGGCATGAGCTGTCTGATCTGCATCTGGGCTGCAGTTGCCATGGCGGTCAGAAATAACGGGCAGAGCAATAGTCAGATCCTGTTATGCAACATGTTATTAATTTTGTCAGCATCTTAAATTTATGATCAGCATTAATGAGTGGGAGGAAAAATCATGAAAGTAATAGAAGGAATGTTATCGTCAAAAGGTTTAAAGATGGCTATTGTAGCCGCCCGTTTTAATGAATTTATTACGGCGAAACTGCTGGACGGGGCGGAAGATGCCATCCGTCGTACAGAAGGCGATTTGGACGATGTGACCTTAGTTTGGGTACCCGGTGCGTTTGAGATCCCGCTGACAGCACAAAAGCTGGCGGACAGCGGTAAATACGATGCGGTGATTGCTTTGGGAGCTGTGATTCGCGGTGCTACGCCACATTTCGATTATGTCTGCGCAGAGGCGGCCAAGGGGATTGCGCAGGCTTCGCTGAAGTCCGGTGTTCCCATTGCGTTTGGCGTGCTGACTACGGAAAATATTCAACAGGCCGTGGAACGGGCCGGTACCAAAGCCGGTAATAAGGGATATGATGCGGCTATGAGCGCGATTGAAATGGCAAACTTATTCCGCAATTTGTGATGCCCGGTTAAGAAGAGGATACCATGACAGAAATTAAAGAAACTTTAAAGGATGAATCTATCCATAACGATACAGAGAATCAAAGTAACAACGCAGAAAATAAAATCACAAAAGAAAATTTTCAAAGCGGTCAGGATATCCTGACCCGGGCTACCATTGGGGATGCGCGGATCTATGTAGCGCGTACGACCCGCTTAGTACGAAAGATGGCGTTGCGTCATCGAACCTCCCATGTGGCGACGGCGGCTTTGGGACGTACGGTAACCGGGGCCCTTTTATTGGCGGCGACCATGAAAAATAATGAAGGTGTCGGCATTAAAATCAAAGGCGACGGCCCGCTTGGCGGGATAACCGGGGAGGCGCAGGGAGGCATTGCCAGAGGGTTTGTTGGTGAACCTGATGTGTTCCTGCCGGTAAAAAACGGACATTTGGACGTAGGCGGTGCTGTGGGGACCGGTACATTATCTGTGACCCGTTACGGGGAAAACGGTAAACCCTTTACCGGTACCTGTGAGTTGGTAGACGGGGAGATTGCCGATGATCTGACGCAGTATCTTTTTACCTCGGAACAAACGCCTTCATCTGTGGCTCTGGGCGTATTAGTGGATGCGAAAGGGGATGTGCAGGCCGCAGGAGGCTGGTTTATTCAGGCGTTGCCGGGCTGCAGTGACGAAGTGCTGGAGCAGTTGGATAAGAATGTGCGGAACACTCCCTATATTTCCAGTCTTTTGGATATGGGTTTTACACCCGAGCGCATTATAGGTATTCTGGGTAAAGGGATGAATGTAGAGATTCTGGACAGCTATCCCCTGCAATTCGGCTGTCGCTGCAGCAGAGAAAGAGTGGAGGCTGTGCTGCATACGCTGCCTGCCAAAGAGCTGATGCAGCTGGCAAAAGATCCGCATACAGAAATTACCTGTCCGTACTGCAATGCAAAATATGAATTTTCCCAACAGGAAATAAAGACTCTGGCAGGGCAGGGGAAATAAGACACAACATTGCCAATGGGAGTCAGGCTTGAAAGTACTCTGAATTGCAACTTCGTTTTCGCTATAGTTAGCTGTTATCTGAAAAGAAAGAAGGATTCGTATGCTGATACAACTTTCATTATTTGCCGCCAATACGAAAGGGGCGCTGAGTAAAATTACCTCCGTGTTGGCTGCCTCTGAAATAAACATTTACACTATGCTGGCTACCGACAGCGCGGAATTTGGTATTGTCCGGTTAATCACGGATAAACCGGAGTTGACCAGGGACGCTTTGGCAAAGGCCGGCTACCAATGCCGCCTGGATAAGGTCATCGCTATCGATATGGCATCGGATAAGCCCGGTACCTTAAATCGAATCCTGTCCGATCTGCAAAATGCCAATGTGATGATTCGTTATCTGTATATTTCTTTCGACCGCAAAGACGGCACGCCAATCGCGGTGTTCTGCACCAACGAGCCGGAAACGGAAACCTTCCTGAAGGGGAAGGGATATCGGTTACTGGACCGGTTTTAATCAAACACAGTGTGCGTGACAGACAGGGAGCCTCTATCTTTGAAAAGTATGAGCAATATGGGAAACAGGCATATACGAACCGGTCATAGCAGAGGCATCTGACAATAAGGTTGTTACACCAGTTCCGCCAGATCCATTATCAGGCGTTCGCTTTTGGCCCAACCTAAACAGGGGTCTGTGATAGAACGGCCGTAAACGCCGCCGCCGACCTTTTGACTGCCATCCTCAAGATAACTCTCGATCATGAGTCCTTTTACCAGGCAGCGGATCTCGTTTGAAACTAGGCAGCTGTGCATTACATCTTTGGCGATGCGAATCTGCTCCATAAATTTTTTCCCGGAATTTGAATGGTTGGCATCCACGATTACAGCGGGATTCTTAACTTCCCGCTCGTGGTAAGCGTCCAAGAGCCCCTGAAGATCTTCGTAATGATAGTTCGGCATATTGTTGCCGAATTTGTCCACATAGCCCCGTAGGATGGCATGAGCCAGCGGATTGCCCCTGGAACGGACTTCCCAGCCGTGAAATAAAAAGCTTTGTTCGTGCTGAGCCGCTTCAATAGAGTTCATCATTACGCCGATGTCTCCCGCAGTAGGGTTCTTCATGCCCACGGGAATGCCCGCCCCGCTGGCGATCATACGATGCAGCTGGTCTTCTACTGAACGGGCGCCAATCGCCGCATAGGAAAGAAGGTCGGAAAGATAACGATGATTTTCCGGGTATAATATTTCTTCGGCGCCGGTAAGACCGGTTTCCCGGACGACACGCACGTGCATTTTGCGGATTGCGGTGATTCCCGCCAGCATATCCTCTTTTCCTTCGGGGTCCGCCTGGTGAAGCATCCCCTTGTAGCCGATCCCGATGGTACGGGGTTTATTTGTATAAATCCGCGGGATGAGAAAAAGTTTATCCTGTACTTTTTCCTGCACAGCAGCCAGACGCTGAACATAGTCTAAGACAGCTTCTTCGTTGTCAGCGGAACAGGGGCCGATGACCAAAATAAAACGGCTGTCTTTGCCGGTGAAAATCGCTTCAATTTCTTCGTCCCGTTGATTTTTTCTTTGTGTCGCCGCTTCCCCTAACGGAAATTCTTCCATCAGTTCCTGGGGAGAGGGCAGTCTGCGAATAAATTCCATCTGCATTTCCATAATGCGTCCTCGTTTCCTGACCCGTGTCATAATAATGCCATGTGTTATCCAATGTCTCTCTTTAAGCAATACCTGTTTTGTAATGTTCTTGTGGGAGTTCGGCTTTTTATCCGCATCCCCCGTCGGGCATAGTAGGAGATAAAAGTAATTGTCTATATAATAGCATAAAATCAAGTGATTCGGTGAAGATAATGTGCTAAAAAAGTTACAGGAATCAATATTTGACAAAACGAACGGTTGTTTGTATAATAAATGCAAGACAGTTCTCGACTTTACAGGAGGTTTTCAAATGGCAAACGGTTCGAATGATAAATTACGTGCGTTGGACAGTGCGATGCATCAGATTGAAAAAGATTTTGGCAAAGGCTCGATTATGAAATTAGGCGAAATAAGCGCCAAAATGAATGTGGAGACGATCCCTACCGGGGCGCTGTCGTTGGACGTGGCTCTGGGGGTGGGCGGTATTCCCAGAGGCAGAGTGATAGAGATTTACGGACCGGAATCTTCCGGCAAAACTACCGTGGCCCTGCATATGATTGCAGAAGCCCAGAAAATGGGCGGCTATGCAGCTTTTATTGATGCGGAACATGCACTGGATCCGGAATATGCCCGCCGTTTAGGCGTCGATGTGGACAATCTTCTGATCTCTCAGCCGGATAATGGCGAACAGGCTTTGGAAATCTGTGATGCCCTGGTACGCAGCGGCGCCATTGATATTATTGTCATTGACTCTGTGGCAGCGTTGGTGCCCCGGGCGGAAATAGAAGGGGAAATGGGCGACAGCCATGTGGGTTTGCAGGCTCGTTTGATGAGTCAGGCGCTGCGTAAGTTGACCGGTATTATTGCCAAGTCCAAGTGCGCTACGATCTTTATCAACCAGATCCGGGAAAAGGTCGGCGTCATGTTTGGCAATCCGGAAACAACAACCGGCGGGCGTGCTCTGAAATTCTATTCTACGATTCGTTTGGAAGTAAGACGGGCCGATACGATTAAAAACGGCAATGAGATGATCGGTTCCCGCACTCGTGTGAAAGTAGTTAAAAACAAAGTAGCGCCGCCTTTTAAACAGGCGGAGTTTGACATTATGTATGGGGAAGGGATATCCAAAGAAGGATGCCTGGTGGATCTGGGTGTAGACCTGGAAGTTATCCAGAAAAGCGGAGCCTGGTTTTCTTACGGAGAAACCCGGATCGGGCAGGGACGTGAAAAAGCCAAGGAGTTTTTGCGTGATAACCCGGAAATTGCCGCAGAAGTGGAGAAAAAAATCCGTGATCTGACTGTGAATAAAATGGCGAAACAGGAAAATCCCGAAGGAGTGAAAGCGGATGTTCCGGAAGTCCAGTAAAACGCTGACAACGGCCGACGAAGCGTATGAGTACGCGCTAAGCCTGTTGGACCGCAGGGAACATGGTGAAAAAGAGTTAAGCCAAAAACTGAAACGCAAAGGTTGTACTGTTCCTCTGATCTCGGAAACTTTGGCTAAACTGAAGCGTTTTAACCTGCTTAATGAAGAACGCTATGCCAGACGTGTCTTTGAACTCTGGCGCAATAAAAGGATTTATGGCCGCTTGCATCTGCAGGCGGAACTGGCAAAAAAACAGGTGGCGGATACCTATATCAGTTTGTTTCTGCAGGAGTTTACGGATACGGAGGAAGAAGAACATGTGTTGGCAGCCTGTGATATGCTATGTAAAAGACATGATGCCAAGTATGATGTAACAACCGAAAAAGGGGTGGCAGCCTTTGTCCGTTATCTGACGGCCCGAGGTTTTGGCACATGTATGATTCGTATCGCTTTAGAAAAAGCTAAAGCGACGTTAATGGAGTAAAATTTTCCGGTATGTTATACGCCACACTCAATAAGTCTGTTTAATGAGTAAATTTGCTAAGCGCTTATAATCAGTGCCTTTTGGTTAGTATATTTGGTTAATGTATTGCAATAAGCATCTTTCAATCAGTAAAACCTGGCGGATACATTCATAAGTGCTTTAAACATGGCATTCCTACTGTTTTTTTGATTCTTATATCCCCGAAAAGCAGGGCTTCTTCCTTGACTTTTTGGGGATTTTTCATTACAATTAAAGTGTCCAATCGTGTATAAAAAATTGAAAATGAAAATGTTTTATCACGAGGCGAACCTTTGTATTGTTTGCCTCATTTTTATGTCATAGAGGACGGGAGGTGAAAGAAAATTATAGAGATAGTGCTTGCTGCGATTGTAGCTTTAGCAGTTGGCGGCGGCGCCGGGTATGTTCTGCGTAAAAACGTGGCGGAAGGAAAATTAGCTACGGCAGAGGAAAAGGCTGACCGCATGATCAAAGAAGCTGAAGAATCGATCGAAGCGAAAAAGAAAGAATCCTTGTTGGAAGCAAAGGAAGAAATTCATCGTCTGCGCTCTGATATGGAGCGTGAAAATAAAGAGCGGCGCAATGACTTGCAGCGGCAGGAACGCCGTCTGGTGCAGAAAGAGGAGAATCTGGACCGCAAAATAGATGCCTTTGAAAAAAAGGAAGAAAATTTAACGGTAAAAGAATCGAAACTGAACGCAACACAGGAAAAAGTGGATGCTCTCTATCAAAGACAGCTGCAGGAGTTAGAACGTTTGTCCGGCTTGAGCAGCGAAGATGCGAAACAGGAACTGTTGGCCGCAGTTCGTGATGATGTGCAGCATGATACTGCCGTCATGATCAAGGAAATGGAACAACAGGCCAAAGACGAAGCGGATAAAAAAGCGCGGGAGATCATTTCTCTGGCGATTCAGCGTTGTGCTGCCGATCAGGTGGCAGAGACTACGGTTTCCGTGGTCAATTTGCCGAATGATGAGATGAAGGGTCGTATTATCGGCCGCGAAGGCAGAAACATTCGTACTCTGGAAACCCTGACCGGTATAGATCTGATTATTGATGATACGCCGGAAGCGGTTATTATTTCCGGTTTTGATCCCGTACGCCGTGAAGTAGCGCGTATTGCTCTGGAAAAACTTATCAACGACGGTCGGATCCATCCGGCTCGTATTGAAGAGATGGTTGAAAAAGCACAAAAAGAAGTGGAGCAAAACATTAAGGAAGCCGGTGAACAGGCGACCTTTACTGTGGGTGTCAACGGGCTTCGTCCTGAGCTTGTAAAATTATTGGGACGGTTAAAATATCGTACCAGCTACGGGCAGAATGTATTGAATCATTCTGTGGAAGTAGCGCAGCTAGCCGGTATTATGGCTGCGGAACTGGGTGTGGACATAACGTTAGCAAAACGTGCCGGTCTGCTGCATGATATTGGCAAAGCAATTGACCATGAAATGGAAGGTTCCCATGTGGAACTGGGTGTAGAAGTCGCTAAAAAGTTCCGTGAATCCGCGCATGTCATTAATGCGATCGGAGCCCATCACGGGGATGTAGAGCCGACGTGTGTGGAATCCGTTTTGGTTTCTGCGGCGGATGCGGTTTCGGCCGCTCGTCCCGGCGCGCGTCGTGAAACGCTGGAAAGTTATCTGAAACGTTTGACACGATTGGAAGAAATTTCCGAGTCCTTTGAGGGTGTGGAGAAGTGTTACGCCGTCCAGGCAGGACGCGAGATCCGCATTATGGTAAAACCTGATATCATTGATGATACGAAAGCCGTTTTATTGGCGCGTGATATTTCCAAAAAGATTGAGGAAGAAATGGAATATCCGGGCCAGATCAAGGTAGTTATTATCCGTGAAACGCGGGCGGTGGATTACGCAAAATAAAGGATAGCCGCAGACCGAAAGGCCTGCGGCTATTTTTAAAAATCGAAAAAATTGCGAAATCAGTTAGAAAATTTTGGTAAAATCCGTTACAATAAAGGTAGATGAGGCGAGGGAAATCTCCCCAAAAGATGGAAAGGCAGGGAACCAGTTATGCGTATTCAGGGCGCTGGCGGTGTACAGGATAACCGGATTTATGAAGTGGAATTTAAGGATGCCTGGCAATTGATTTTTGATTGCCTGAATGATATCGGCATTGATATAGACGAGCGGGATGAAACCAATTTTGTCATTCACGCCCATAAGGGGAAAAAGTTTTTTGATATTACCCTGGAAGATTTAGGAGATGGCGGCGTACAGCTGTATTTTGACCAGCATAAAAAGTATCTTGAAGTCTATACCTGGCGTCCGGACTACAGTGATGTGGATGCGTTTTACAAGTTGTATGAACAACGTCTGATAGAAATGCGCGCTTTTGTCCGCTGCACAACCTGTGGCTTCAAAGTTCGGGCGAATACAAAGTTTTGTCCGGAGTGCGGAACGCGTCTTACATTTAACGAAGATGCCACGGACAATTCAAGTGAGAAAAAGGGCCTGTTCGATTCCATTTTTCGTCGCAAGGGCGATTGAACATCCGTAAGGGCGATTGAATGCAGCATCAGGGAAAAGGGCAACAAAAAAGCCGTTCTCCTATAGAGAACAGCTCATTGTATCATTTCTGATTATGCGCGGGTAATTTTGCCGGAACGCAGGCAGCGGGTGCAAACATTTACACGTTTCACTTCACCGTCTACCACAGCGCGTACGGACTGCACATTGGGCTTCCACGCAGCTTTGGTGTGGCGGTTGGAGTGGCTGACATTGTTGCCGGACATTACACCTTTACCGCATACTTCGCAATATTGTGCCATTGAGTTCTACCTCCTTCACAGAATCAGCATATCGCTACTTGTTACAAATTTAACATGAGTATATTACCATATACAGGCTTGAAAAGCAAGTGCTTTTCTAAATGTAGCGTTAATTTGTCACAGGTTTCCGATACATAGCGGACAATGGGTGCGGATAAGAAGTGGTCTGCTAAAATTTATGCAAAGAAGTCGGTTATCCTTGGAATTTGAAATAAAGAAGATAAAGTAAGAGAAGGTAAAGCAGAAGAAGCTAAGGAAGGAAAGATATAATATCCTAAAAGCTTAGCAGAGGAGGCGTATAGTATGCAAAAAAATAAGCACAAGAAATGGCTGGGCAAAGGAATTCTGTTAGGGATCGGTCTTTTGGTCGGCGGAATGACTTTTGGAACCGGTCTTATGGGCTCGGCGCAAGCGGCTTCGGACAGTTCGTCAGTGACCATCGAAGCTTTTCCCGCCACGCTGGCGGAATTTTCCGCCATGCCTCAGGCAACGAATCTGAGTAAGCCGGAAAATACCTGTACCCTGCTTCTTTGCGCTCTTGATCTTTTTACTAAAGACCGGGCCAGCGGTGTAGAGGCTCTTAACAAGCTGCGGGGTCCCAGACCTATGTCGCCTATGGATGTGCAGTTTGTAAGGGACCGTCTCATGGATAAGGCGTATTTACCCAAAGCGTATTTTGACGGCGCTACGCCGCAGAATAATTACACACCGTCTCTGCCGTATACGGTACATTTTTATCCGGATCCCCGCCCCCAGGATATGGGAGAAGGCTATATGCGCTTATTCCTGCGCACGCCCGGGGCGGATTCGCCACGACCGATCCGTCTGCGCCGTAAAGGAGATCAATGGTTTATTTGGGATTATCCGGGCATTTTATCAGGTATCCGAATTCCTGCCAAAGAGGATCCTTGGCAGTAAGTGTGTTTGTAAAATAACAAGGCGCTTCTTCTCCTCTTGACTGAGCAAGAAACAAAGGATAGAGGGGCAGAAGCGTTCTTTTCCTCTTAGTTTGCAAAAATGTCAAGGGAATTTAAGACGAGAATGCTATAATCTAAGTATAGTTGAGAAAGGGGGAGCCGGCATGGAAAAATGGTGGGAGCAGCCGGTGTCTGCGTTAAAAGGCGTAGGACCGAAGCGGGCGGAAGCTTTTGCCCGTTTAGAAATTACCACGATTGGTGACTTGCTGAATTTTTATCCCCGTCCTGACAGCTATATTGATTATTCCCATTTGTCTTCTATCCGGGAATTAAAAATAGATGGCTCCCGTCAAATTTTTGCCGGTGAAGCGCTGCGGGCTACGGAACGGTTTTCCGGAGGCGGAAAGCGCTATGGGGTACTTACTGTAAGAGATGAGACCGGTTATGCCGAGGTTTATTTATTTGGCGCTCAGCGTTATCAGCTGCGTCGGTTTAAACCCGGCAGCAGGTTGTTGATCACGGGGAGAGTAAAGCCGGGGCGCAGCGCTGCCAAAATGGTAAGCGAGGCGTTTGTTCAGCCATTTAGTGAAGACAACATCGAAAACGCCACCGGCATCGTACCCGTTTATAATCTGACAGAATCTCTGACCCAACAGAATGTCCGCGCTGCGGTTCGTCAGTCGTTAGCACTGGCGGAAGAAAAAGGCGTGGCGGAAACGATTCCGGCCGCGATACGCAAGCGGTATGGTTTCATTTCCCGCCTGGCTGCCGTACGCAATATTCATTTCCCCGAGAGCCTTGACCACTTTCAAAGCGCCCGGCGGCGTTTGATTTATGAGGAACTGTTTTTATTGCAATGCGGTCTTTTGTTAAATCGGGAACAGAATCATGATGGGCGTCCGGGCGTGAAGCATGCCCGGGACGGTGAATTAGTTCAGGCTGTGCTGCGGAATCTGCCGTTCACGCTGACACAGGCACAGCAAAAGGCCTGGCAGGATATTTCTTCCGATATGGAAGATGCCCGCCCCATGCATCGTCTGCTGCAGGGGGATGTGGGCAGCGGTAAAACGATATTAGCCGCACTTTCTCTGGTCAAGACGGCGGAGAATGGGTTTCAGGGCTGCATTATGGCGCCTACGGGAATCCTGGCGCAGCAGCATATGGAGACGCTCAGTAAATTTTTTGCGGGTACCGGCGTCACGATCGGCCTGTTGACCAGCAATACGAAGACAGCGCAGCGAAAGCAGCTCCTGGAGGAACTGAGCGAAGGGAAATTGCAAATTCTGGTAGGTACCCATGCTTTGTTACAGGAAGATGTGGTATTTGCCCATCTGGCAATGGTAGTAACCGATGAACAGCATCGCTTTGGTGTGGATCAGCGGGCGAAATTGGTGAATAAGTCCGAGTATGCGCCGGACGTGCTGATCATGACTGCGACGCCGATCCCCCGCACGCTGGCACTGACCGTTTACGGCGATGTGGAGACATCTGTGATGCGCGGCCTGCCGCCCGGGCGTAAGGCTATTGATACGCTGTGCTATACAGGCGATATGCGACAGAAGGTATATGCGGGGATGCTACGCCAGATTCAGAGCGGACGCCAGGTGTATGTGGTCTGTGCTTCCATTGAAGAATCGCGGGCGATGGAAGGGATCCGCAGCGTTACCGATGTGTATGCGGAATTAAAACGTACCTGGCTGAAGGATGTTCCTTGCGCTTTGCTGCACGGGCGTTTAAAACCGGCGGAAAAAGATAAAATTATGGAAGCGTTTGCGGCAGGAGAAATCAAATGCCTGGTCACCACTACGGTGATCGAAGTAGGGGTCAATGTGCCCAACGCTACGCTGATGATTGTAGAAAATGCGGATCGCTTCGGTCTGGCCCAACTGCATCAGTTACGAGGGCGTGTCGGCAGAGGCGATAAACAGTCTTATTGCGTACTGTTGACGGACAATCAGGAAACCGATAATCTGGCTCGTCTGACGGTTCTGCATAATTCTAATGACGGGTTCGCGCTGGCGCAGAAGGATCTGGAGCTGCGCGGGGCCGGGCAGTTGTTTGGCCTGCGGCAGCATGGGTTACCGGATCTGCGTCTGGCTGATATACTGAAAGACACCGATATATTGCTGACGGCCCGCAAAGATGCGCAGGAAGTCTTAGCGCAGCCCGCTTTGCGAAAGCAGATGCTGGAGGGCGCGTCCCATTTATTTGATCAGCGTTTTGCCGGAATTTTTAATTTCTGAACAGGTGCGGAAGAAGGCCTGCCGAGAGGCGTATAAGGCAAGAGACGCCGTTTGGTATAGTGGAAAGATCCGTTTCTGTTTACACCTGCGGGGAAAAGCGTATTTGCCGAATCACAGCTACAATACGAAAGAGGTACAAATCTTTTATGACAGAGGAAAAAGAACAACTGAGGGGAAAAGAGAGGGAACGCTGGTACCAGGATCCGGATGGGATCACCAAGGCGGTAGCGTTAGCTGTCCTGGTCTTATTGTTTGCCGGTCTGTATTTTTTTGCGGGAGATTTTGTTCGCAAAACTTTTGTTCTGGCGGTCAGCGGTAATGTAACGGAACTGGCGGAATATTTTCGTTCATTTGGCCCTTGGGCGATTCTGATCAGTTTTTTAATTGATATACTGATCAATGCAGGCAGCGTGTTTCCTTCCATTTTTGTCTCTACCGCCAATGGGCTGATTTTTGGCCTGCCGGTGGGGATTGCCGTTTCCTGGCTGGCAGAGACTACCGGCGTAGTAATCAGTTTTTTACTGATGCGTTTCTTTTTCCGCAACAGTGCGCAGAAATTGATCCATAAAGCCAATCGTTTACAGGATATTGACCGGGCCAGCGAAAAAAATGGGATATTTTGGATGACATTTGCCAGGATGCTGCCCTACTTTCCCTCCGGCATTTTAACGGCGATCGGGGCTCTGAGCCGTATGAGTGTGAGAGACTACGTGATTGCCAATCTGATCGGAAAATTCCCGTCCACGGCCTTGGAAGTAGTGATTGGGCATGATGTGGTAAATTATCAGGATTCTACCATGCGTCTGACCTGTTTAGTGATTGTAGCCGCTGTAGCCGTCTATTGCGGCAGAAAACATATTTTTGGGAATAAGACGGATTCGGCGTCAGCGGACACGGACCCAACGGAAGAAAAAAGCGAAAAACCGGGAGAGTGAAATTCACTTCTGCCCGGTTCTTTCTCTTATCTCAGCCTGGTGTTTACTCTTATCATGAGCTTGCATCAGCTAATACATTTGTTTTCACCTCAATCAATGAGTTTGTTCCACTCAAGTTGCCTGACTCGGTCAATACTTTTGTCTCTGGCAATATTTCAATACAATGTTGCCTTACTTTAGCTTTCAGAGTTTTTCCGCTAATTCAGGGAACACACCCAGCGCTCGTTTTAAGATACCTTGTGTATAGGCGATACAAAGACCGTAGTTTGTCATAGGTATCTGCTGTTCTTCGGCACAGCGATAGCGGTACTGCATTTCCCGTTCGTTCAGCATACAGCCTCCGCAATGGACGATTAATTGATAGGGGGTAAGATCCAAAGGGAATTCCGTGCCGCTGGTCCAGGTAAACTGTAATGTTTTACCGGTTTTTTCCTGCAGCCAGGCAGGCAGTTTTACTGTACCGATATCACCGCACTGGCGATGATGTGTACAACCTTCGGAAATAAGCACAAGGTCGTTATCCTGCAAGTGTTTTAAAGCGACGATCCCGTTGACAGCGGCTGACAGATTCCCTTTATGGCGGGCCATCAGAATGGAAAAAGAGGTAAGCGGTATTTCGGCCGGTGTGTCTTTCGCCACTTGTTTGAAAACCTGACTGTCTGTAATGACAAGAGCCGGGGGCGTTTTCAAATTATCCAGCGTACGCTGTAAGCCGTCTTCCCGGGTAACCAGTGCGCAGGCCCCGGCGTCGATAATTTCGCGTATCGTCTGTTGCTGGGGCAGGATCAGCCGTCCTTTGGGCGCCGCGCTGTCGATGGGTGTGACCAGGATGACCGTCCGGCCCGGCTGCAATAAATCGGCGCAAAGGGGAAATCGTAATTCCTGTTGGGGCAGTTGCTGTGCCAGCAGATTTTTTAACTTTTCTATGTTTTGACCGGTTACTGCGCTGACTGCGATATGAGGGAAAGGCAGGGAGGCCGGGGGCGTTTTTGCTTCTGCCAGTTCGGATTTTGTAAAAACAATAAGGCAGGATACCCCTTTTTCCCTGATGCGCAGCAAAAGTTCTTCATCCTCCGCGCGAATACCCTGTGTACTGTCGATGACCACCAGCGCCACATCGGTTTTGTTTAATATTTGCCGGGCCTTTTGGACCCGCATCTCTCCTAAGGCGCCGCTGTCGTCCAGGCCGCCGGTGTCGATGAAAAGGACGGGACCTAAAGGAAACAGCTCCATGGCCTTGGCCACCGGATCCGTGGTGGTGCCAGGGACGTCTGAAACAACTGCCAGTGATTGCCCTGTCAGGGCATTGATCAGACTGGATTTACCTGCGTTGCGGCAGCCGAATAAACCGATATGAACCCGTTCGCCGGCGGGAGTGGCGTTTAAATTACTCATCAAGGGACCTCCTTGCAAATTTTCTTCAGGTATTATATAGTGAACCGTGACTTGCCATTTTGTACGGGCTGTTATGACACTGCAAACGATTATGACATTGCAAACTGTTACAAGATTCCAGGCAACTATAACGTTATAAACCATTATAACATGTTGGGAGTAAACGGGAAATGAAAGCTGTTGAAAAAAAGATAACGCGCATCCTGATTCTTTCAGCCCCTGTGGGCAGTGGGCACAAAATGGCTTCCCAGGCTTTGGCGGAGGCTTTTTCCGCCATGCCTGATACACTGGTCACACAAGGGGACGTGTTTACTTTTTTCCCTGCGTTCCTGGGCAAAAGTTTCCTGACCTGTTATAAAGCGATCCTGCGGTTTTGTCCCGGCCTGTATGCACTTTCCTACCGCTGGGGCAATGCCGGTTCCGGTTCGCTTTTTCTGCGTAATCTTATCAACCGGGTGTTCCTCCGGTGCGGGAAAAACTACCTGGCTGATGTAGCTCCGGACGTGGTCCTCAGCACCCATGGCACGCCGACAGGCATTTTGTCACTATATAAGAAAAAATATGCGCCGCAGCTGCGTATTGGCGTAGTCGTGACAGATTATACGGTACATCGGTGGCTGGTCTATCCGGAGGTGGATGTTTATTTCATCGCGGAACAGGCCCTGGAGGAGCAGGTGGCGAAAGCGTTGTCGACACAGGAAACGGGGCCGTCTGTAAGCCGGGCCTTTGGTATCCCGGTACGGGAGATGCTCCTGCCTTTTTGTGTTGCAGTCGGCCGACAGGAGGCGCGGCGGGAGATATGCCGGGGCTTTGGCTGGCCGGAAGATGTGTTTATCGTTCTGATTTCCGGCGGAGGAGAAGGGCTTCTCCCTATGGAGGAAATCATCTCCTTGCTGGCTGCGGAATCCCACACAAAGCTGCGCCTGATTGCAATAACAGGGCATAACACCCTTCTGCGGGAACAATTGCAGGAAGGGCGTTATGGTACGAATTCCCGATTGGAAATTTTAGGTTTTACGGAAGAGTTGCCTAAATTGATAGGGGCAGCGGACTTAATGATCGGCAAGGGAGGCGGTATTTCAATTGCCGAATGCCTGGCGCTGGGAACACCCCTGCTTATCTATTCTCCTTTGCCGGGACAGGAACAGAAGAACACAGAATTTTTAGTGCAGAATCAGGGGGCCGGGGTTGCTTCTACAGTCGAAGAAATTGCCGCAGCGGTCCGGAAAGAAATGGCTAAAACTCCGGCTGAACGTGAAAGGGAGCGGGAAAGTCTGCGACGCCGTCTGGGGCATCCTGAGGCGGCGAAAAAAATTGCCGGGTTCACAAAAAGTTTAACAATATAATAGTAGAAACTAAGAAAAACCGATTGACTTTTTTTCTGCCCTTGTGCTATGAATATTAGTAATGCGTGTAGTTTTTCGCGCAAAAATCAAAAACAAAACAGTCAGACGCCGCAAAATGCATCAAATCTGAGAAAAAGAGGTGTATTTATGGAACAATTTTATTGGGCGGCGTTGGGTGTTGCCAAAGGAATCGAAACAGCGCAGCTTGTCGGTTTAGTCGATTTCTTTGGCAGTGCCCGCGCTGTCTGGGAAGCAACGAAAGAAGAACTTATGACAACGGGTTTGTTGTCGCAAGACCAAAGCAGGAAGTTTTGGGAAAGCTGTCGCCAAAATACTGCTTTACCGGAACGATTGGCGGAATGCTGCTACAAGCAGGATATTCAGGTTTATCCGATCAGGAAAAAGGAATATCCGGAACGTTTACGGCAGATCCTGCATCCGCCGGCTGTGTTATATGTGCGGGGGCAGATGCCGGATTGTCAATACAGCGTGGCAGTAGTAGGTTCCCGACAACCGGAAGCCTATGGCCGTAAGGCCGCCTGTTGGTTTGCGGAAGAACTGGCCCGGGCCGGTGTGGTGATTGTAAGCGGCGGTGCACGTGGTATCGACACGGCAGCCCATGAAGGGGCGTTGCACGGTGGGGGTAAAACCGTAGCAGTGCTGGGCTGTGGTGTGGATATCGCTTATCCGCAGGAAAATCGGACCTTGTTTGCCAAAATTGCGGAAACAGGCGCCGTGATTTCCGAGTACATGCCGGGAACGCCGCCCTGCAAATTCCGGTTTCCGCAGCGTAACCGGATCATCAGCGGTATCAGTCAGGGTGTGATCCTGGCGCAGGCTGCGGCACGCAGCGGCGCGTTGATCACGGCCGAATTTGCTTTGGATGAAGGGCGGGAAGTATTTTGCATTCCCGGTCCTATCTTTTCTTCCCACAACGCCGGTTCGCATAAACTGATCAAAACCGGCGCCAGATTGGTAGATGCGCCGCAGGATGTTTTGGCGGAACTGTTTCCGGAATTGGAAGGGACTGCCCATTCCAATCTTTTCCCTCTGACATCCGGCGCTCCGGCTGCTGCCTGCTCCGCTGTCCAGAAAAAATTGCTGGATCTGCTGACGCAAGGCCCGCAGACCCTGGAAGAATTGACCGAAGGGGCGCAATTGGATGTAGGCACGGCAAGCCTGGAACTGTTGTCGTTACAGCTAAAGGGCTTTGTGGATACCGATGCGGCCCGGCGTTATATCCGTACATAGAAATAAAACTCGCAGCCTGAAAACAGGCGCAATATAGGGGGACTATATGAGCAGCAATTTGATCATTGTCGAATCTCCGACAAAATCCAAAACCATTACCAAATTTCTCCGGGGCAATTATACCGTAAAGGCCTCTATGGGTCACTTGCGAGACCTGCCCAAAAGTACTTTGGGCGTTGATGTAGACAATGGCTTTGAGGCAAAATATATCAATATCCGGGGGAAGGGCGACCTGATCCGGGAGTTAAAAACGGCTGCGGATAAGGCAGATAAGATCTATCTGGCGACTGACCCTGACCGTGAGGGCGAAGCGATCAGCTGGCACTTGGCGCATATCCTGGGACTGAATGAAAAATCCGCCTGCCGTGTAGAATTCCATGAAATTACGGCCAATGCTGTAAAAGAGGCCCTGAAACATCCCCGTGTCATTAATAATGCCATGGTGGACGCGCAGCAGACCCGTCGTATCATTGACCGTCTGGTAGGGTATAAGTTGAGCCCTCTGCTTTGGAGTAAAGTCCGCAAAGGATTGAGCGCCGGACGGGTACAGTCCGTGGCTGTGAAAATTGTGGCGGATCGGGATAAAGAAATTGAAAACTTTGTCGCAGAGGAATATTGGACGGTTGCCGTCAAATTACGGGAAAACGCGAAGGCACCGATCTTCACGGCGGATACCGTGAAAAAAAATGGCGCTAAACTGAAAATCAGTACCGGCGAGGAAGCGCTGGCTGTAGTTAATGATTTGAATAAAGCGGCGTACCGGGTCGCCGATGCAGTGCGTAAAACGGTATCGCGTAAGGCTCCGGCTCCCTTTACTACCAGTACGCTGCAGCAGGAAGCCGCCCACAAATTGAATTTTACGACCCGGCGCACCATGATGGTGTCCCAGCAATTATATGAAGGCGTAAGTGTAGGAAAAAGTACGGCCGGTCTGATCACCTATATGCGTACGGATTCCACCCGCCTGGCGGATGAAGCGATTCGTGACATTCGCAGCTTTGTCAGCCAGATTTTTGGCGCGCCCTATTGTCCCGCCAGACCTAACAGTTTCAAAAATAAAAGCAATGCGCAGGATGCCCATGAAGCCATTCGTCCGACCCGGATCAGCCGGACGCCTTCGGAAGTGGAACCATACCTGACCAAAGAACAGTTCCGTCTGTATCAGTTAATCTGGAATCGTACTTTGGCCAGCCAGATGGCGGCGGCGGAGTTCGAGCAGACCAACCTTACCATTTCGGCAGATGCCTATGAATTGAAAGCCGGCGGTTCGATTCTTACCTTTGACGGTTATCTGCGTCTGGCGGATAAAAAGGAAGTACAGGAAGAAAATTCCGGGAAGGTGCCTTACGTGGCGCCGGGGGCGCCTTTGCTGCTGCATAAGGTCATGCCGGGCGAACAGCATTTTACGGAACCGCCGGCCCATTATACAGAAGCTTCTCTGGTAAAAAAGATGGAAGATGAAGGCATCGGCCGTCCTTCCACCTATGCGCCGATCATTCAGACGATCCAAACCCGTGGTTATGTGGTCAAAGAAGGCAAAAAACTGCTGGCTACCGAGTTGGGCATTAAGGTAGTGGAGCTTCTTACTTCTTACTTTGCGGAGATCATCAACATTAAGTATTCTGCCCAGATGGAAACTGACCTGGATGAGATTGCCGAGCATAAAGAAGAAAAAGAAAAAGTCTTAAAAGAATTTTACGCTCCTTTTGAACGCTTGCTGACGGAGGCGGAAAAAGTGATTCCGAAGGATCCGCCGCCGTTGGAAAAGAGCGGCGTGATTTGTGAAAAATGCGGCAGGGAAATGGTGATCAGGGAAGGCCGTTACGGGAAATTTCTGGCTTGTCCCGGATTTCCGGAGTGCCGTAACACGAAACCGCTTTTGGAAACGATTGGCGTGAAGTGCCCTGATTGCGGGGGTGATGTGACGATACGCCGCAGTAAAACGGGACGGATCTTTTACGGCTGTTCCAATTACCCGGAATGCAAGTTTACTTCCTGGGATAAACCTACGGAACAAATCTGTCCTCTTTGCGGGAAACAGATGGCGGAACATGCTGAAAGAGGCGGCAGGACCAAGATGGTCTGCCTGAATCCGGAGTGTGAAAACGCACTGCCTAAGCGTACGCCCCGGGCTAAAAAAGTTACAACGGAAAGTTTGCTGGGCGTTGCCAAGGTCGTAAAAAAAGGCAGTGCCAAAACGGCAACTGGGGCGAAGGCAAAGACGAAAAAAACGGCAGGCAAGACCGTTACCGGGAAAACGGGAAAAACTGCCGCTCAAAAAACGAGTACGAAAAAGAAATAAACCAGAGAGAAATAAACGATAAAGAAGTAATAAAGAAGTAACAAAGAAATAAGCAATAGAAGAACACATAGTGGAAAAATAAATGCTGCAAAGATAAATAATGCAGAAACTGACAAGACCGGTGAAATTAATAGTAATTGCTGTTCACAGGAGGACGCTGGTTCCTCCTGTCCGTTTTTTAGGAGTCAATGATGGAAACTATCAACAAAGATAATAGAGCAATAGCCAAAGGGCAGATCCATGTGATCGGAGCCGGTCTGGCCGGCAGTGAGGCAGCCTGGCAGATAGTCCGTCGAGGCGTACCTGTGATTTTGCATGAGATGCGTCCGGCGCAGTCTGATCCGGCTCACAAGACGGGAGATTTTGCTGAATTAGTTTGCAGCAATTCTCTGCGATCGGCGAGCGTGGAGAACGCAGTGGGACTTCTGAAAGAAGAAATGCGTCGCTTAGACTCCGTCATCATGCGGGCGGCAGATGCAAACCGGGTACCGGCAGGCGGCGCTTTGGCGGTAGACAGAGAAGGCTTTGCCCGGACTGTGACCCGGTTGATTAAAGAGCAGCCTTTGATTACGGTGGTGGAAGAGGAGGTTACCGAGCCGGAAAAACTGGCAGGCATTGTGATCTTCGCCAGCGGTCCTCTTACTTCGCCTGCTTTGAGCCGCGCCATACAAAAGCTGGTACAGGCGGAATATCTGTATTTTTTTGATGCGGCGGCCCCTATTGTGGAAGGTGACTCGCTGGATTATGATGTTATTTACCGGGCTTCCCGCTACGATAAAGGCGAGGCTGCGTATCTCAATTGTCCTTTTTACAGCAAGGCGGAGTACATGGCTTTTTATGAGGCGTTGAAAGCGGCAGATACGGCGGAAATAAAAGATTTTGAACATAATGTATTTGAAGGCTGTATGCCCATCGAAGAAATGGCCCGACGGGGCGAAGACACCATGCGGTTTGGCCCTTTAAAACCCATTGGTCTGCGTGACCCGCGCAATGGCAGAGAAGCCTATGCGGTAGTACAGCTGCGGCAGGATAACGCAGCGGGTACGTTGTATAATCTGGTAGGTTTTCAGACTCACCTGAAATGGCCGGAACAGCGTCGTGTCTTTGGTATGATCCCCGGCCTGGCGAACGCTGAGTTTGTGCGCTATGGTGTGATGCACAAGAACACCTATCTCAACTCGCCGAAGCTTTTACAGGCCGATTTTTCCCTTCGTTTCTGCCCCCGTTTTTATTTTGCCGGTCAGATGACCGGAGTAGAAGGTTATGTGGAATCGGCGGCTTCCGGTTTAATGGCAGGGGTGCAGGCTGTACGGTCATTACAGGCTCTGCCGCCGTTGAATTTCCCGGAGATTACCGCTATGGGGGCTCTTTCTCACTATATCAGCAATACAGCCATAGAGGACTTTCAGCCGATGAATATCAATTTTGGCCTGCTGCCGCCTTTGGACAGAAAGGTGAGAAAAAAGAAACTCCGCAATGAGCAGTTAGCTCAAAGATCTTTGGAAGCATTTTCCCGCGTAGTGGATAGTTGTAACGAAAATTTAGTATGCACAAAATAAAGTTTTTGAAATTTTATCGAAATAGCAGACAATATCATTGCCTACCCTGCCTATAAATGGTACTATAAACTTATAAAACTAAGCGTTGTTGAGCTAAAATCCGGCAATGCTGATTGAGGCGCCAATGCGCCTTTGCGAGTGCATGATAAAGGGTGACGCTCAACGAAATGACCAAGCCCTTGTGAGGTGTCAACGCGCCTCCGCAATTGCATGATGAAGGAGTGATCCCATGACAGAAGACGCGTTGCGTAAGTTATGGGCAGGACGTTTTATCTCCTATCTGTTGGTGGAAAAAAACAGTTCCGAACTGACCGGAGCAAATTATAAACGGGACATTAGAGAATTCGAACAGTTTATGCTTTTGAAGGAAGGCGCCGCATTTTGCTGGGAGCAGGTTCAGGTTCCGCATATTCGTTCCTATCTGGCGTACTTAAATCAGAAGGCCTATGCCAGAAGAACGATCGCCCGACAGATCTCTTCTTTACGTTCTTTCTACAAATTTTTGCTCAGGGAAGGACGAATCGAACAGAATCCGTTTACCAAGGTGCGGACGCCAAAACTGGATAAGCGTCTGCCGGTTTTTCTGGAAGAAACGGAGATCGAGGCCATTTTGGAATTGCCGGATAAGACGCCGCTCGGTCTGCGTGATCAGGCGGTGCTGGAGCTTTTATATGCCACCGGCTGCCGTGTTTCGGAGCTGGCCGGTTTGCAGTTGCAGGATGTGGATCTAAGCAGTCTTTTTGTTCTCCTGCATGGGAAAGGCAGTAAAGACAGGATCGTACCGGTGGGGCAGACTTGTAAGGCGGCCTTTTTGCGGTATTATGCCGAAAGCCGTGCACTGCTCATGCAAAAATACCACGCAGAAGAGCATCCGTTTGTCTTTGTTAATAACCGGGGCGGCCCATTGACCGATCGCAGTGTGCGCCGTATTCTGGATAAATATGTACAGCAGCTGGCGCTGCAAAAAAACGTAAGCCCTCACACGATCCGTCATACTTTCGCGACACATCTGCTGGAACACGGGGCGGACTTACGGGCGGTACAGGAGCTGCTGGGGCATGCCAGCCTTTCAACCACACAGATCTATACCCATATTACAAATGAAAGAATCAATAAAATATATGAAAAAAATTTTCCAAGAGCGTAATGGAGGAATGAGCAGATGAAATTATTAGAAAAAGCCAGAAAACTGAACAAATTGGTGCAAAACGGTGAAAGAGTAAAATACAGGGATGTAGCTGAATTGCTGAAAGAACTGATTCACTGCAACACCTATGTGATCGATACAGAAGGAGCTGTTCGCGGTTATGCTTTGCAAGATAAATTTGAATGTGAGATTATCCGGGACATGGTTTTAGAAAAACATCGCTTCCCGGCAGAATATATGGATTTTGTTATGGAACAACGGGAGACGGCGCCGAATATCAGTCATAAAGAGCATATGTGTCCTTTTGTTGAGAATAAGCCCTGTTCGTATGGGGATAAACAGACGACGATCGTCCCCATTAATGGGGATAGAGAACGTATCGGCACTTTGATCCTGGCCCGCTATGATCGGGAATTTGATGATGATGATCTGTTGCTGGCGGAATATGCTGCCGCAGTGATCGGCGTGCAGATCCTCCACGAACGCGAAGCAAAAGTGGAAGAGAGCGCCCGGAAAAAAGCTATGGTACAGATTGCGTTCTCGACCTTATCTTTTTCCGAGTGGGAAGCGATTGTCAATATTCTGGCAGAATTAAACGGTAACGAAGGTATCCTGGTGGCTTCTAAAGTAGCTGACCGGGTTGGTATTACGCGTTCTGTCATCGTCAATGCCATGCGGAAATTTGAAAGCGCGAACCTGATAGAGACCCGTTCTTTAGGTATGAAGGGAACGTATATTAAAATTAAGAATGAGTTTTTGCTGGATGAAATTAAAAAACAGGAAGACTGATTTTTTCTATCCTCCTGAAGGAGAAATATAGGTTATATGCGATTTTTTTATTTATCGATTCTTGTGTTGGGTGTGGTACTGACAACTTTATATTGGTGTATGTATCGACGTGGTTTTTCATTTTTGAACCACGTCTCTGTTTTATTGCTGTTCCTGCTGTTGCTTTTTCTTTTCGCGCTGGTGAACGGTTTCGGAACGCCAGGGAACATCCTTCAGCCTGAAGTGTTGCGTCCGTTGGCTTTTCTCAGCGGCTATTGGCTGGCTTTTTTCCACTATTCTTTTTACGTGGGTCTGTTTTATGGACTGCTTCGTTTAGCCGCGCTGTTTTCCGGCAATGGAGCAGGATGGCAACATGTCTATACGCTTTATGTCAAGGGCGCTTTAGTGTTGGTGCTGGGCCTGATCGCCTGGGGCGGCTGGAATGCAGTCCACCCTGTTGTAAGGGAAGTGGTGCATGACACAGGGAAACACCTGCCGCAGCCGGTAAAAATCGTTTTGGTCACAGATATCCATCTGGGGCCGTTATTCGGTTCGCATTACGCAGCAGGGCTTACGGAGCAAATCAACCGGCAGAACCCGGATATTGTGGTATTTGGCGGCGATCTGATCGATCGGAGTATTGATTATCTTTTATTGGAGAAGAGCCATGTACCTCTGGCGAATATCCAAAGCCGTTACGGCGTTTTTGCCGTGATGGGCAACCATGATCATTTCGAACTTCGGACGCAAGAGGAAAAGCGCCTTTTTGAAGAAGTGGGCTTTCACTTTCTGGTGGATGAAGCGGTAGATTTGCCATGCCGGATCCGCCTGGCAGGCCTGGATGATTACCGCGTTCATTCCGACAGCAGGGTTTTAGAGGACCTGTCGGGGAAAGATCCTTCGGTTGCGAATTTGCTTGTCGATCATCAGCCGCGGCGCTTTTTGGAAGCGGAACGGGCCGGTTACGATCTGTATCTGGCGGGGCATACTCATGGGGGGCAACAGGCGCCTTTAAACCTGGTTACGCAGCGCATGTATTTGCTGGATTATGGCAGTAAGCGTTTTGGTCAGATGCTGGGCGTGGTTTCCTGCGGCTACGGCCTTTGGGGATCGCCTGTACGCATCGGCAGTACGCCGGAAATCGTAGTGATCACTTTACGCTGAAAAATAGAGCGTAAAAGCTTGCGGGGAGCTATTTTCTTTGCTGGCGTAAATACATAAAAAATAGTATAATAACATAATATGGACGGCTGGGACCATTGCTTCGGTACATCTGTTCCGGCAGTTGTCCCTGACAACAATAGGGGTGCGGTTGGCAAAATGACCGGAAGTTGCCCCTGAAAACAGTAGAGCGCAGCTTGGCCAAATGGCTGACAGTTGTTCTGAAAACAGTAAAGCGCAGCTTGTAAAACTGCTGAATTTTGAAAGGCGAGGAGTGTTCGTTTTGACAGAAGAAATGAAACAGGAAGGACAGAAAACAGAAAAAAAGAAAAGTATTCTCAGCGGGATTCAACCGACCGGAATTTTCACGCTGGGTAACTATATCGGGGCTGTGCGCAATTGGCAGAAATTGCAGGAAGAATATCAGTGCGCGTATTTTATCGCGGATTTGCATTCGCTTACGATCCGTCAGGAAGGGGCTAAATTACGCAAACAGAGCCTGGAAGCCTTTGCGTTGCTGCTGGCCTGCGGCATCGATCCTAAGAAAAGTCTCATGTTTGTACAAAGCCATGTGCACAATCATGCGGAGCTGGGCTGGATCCTGGCCTGTAATTCGCTCTTTGGGGAATTGTCCCGCATGACGCAATTTAAAGATAAATCCGCCAAGCATGCGGAAAATATTAATGCAGGCTTATTTACCTATCCGTCTTTAATGGCGGCGGATATTTTATTGTACCAGGCCGATTATGTGCCGGTAGGAGCGGATCAGACGCAGCATCTGGAATTTGCCCGCAATGTGGCGCAGCGTTTTAATAACCTTTACGGCAACACCTTTAAATTGCCGGAAGCTTATTTACCGCCGGAAGGGGCCAAGATTATGTCCCTGCAGGAACCGACGAAGAAAATGTCCAAGTCTGACACTAATGTGAAAGCCTTTATTTCGATTTTGGATGACCATGACACCATTCTGCGCAAATTCCGTAGCGCAGTAACGGACAGTGAAGCGAAAGTTGCGTTCCGGGAGGGAAAAGACGGCGTCAATAACCTGATGACGATTTATGCGGTAGTCACCGGCAAAACTTATGAACAGATCGAAGATGAATTTACCGGCAAGGGCTACGGCGATTTTAAAACGACCGTGGGCGAAGCCGTGTCCGAAGAACTGCGCCCCATCCGGGAAAATTTTGCCCGTTTGATGGAAGATAAAAAATATCTGGAAGAAGTATATAAAGCGGGTGCGGAAACAGCCCAGCGCATTTCCGGACGCACGCTGACAAAAGTTAAGAAAAAGATTGGTTTATTGGCTAACCCCTTTTGCTGATGGAGGTAGACACAGTTGTTAGATTTTGCAAGCTTTATGTATCGTGTCCCGGCCTTATTGATTGCCCTGACCTTTCATGAGTTCGCTCATGCCTGTGTTTCGGACAGTCTGGGCGATCCCACGCCTGAGATGCAGGGCAGGCTTACGTTAAACCCGTTAGCCCATATGGATATCGTGGGCACGCTTATGCTGGTACTGGTCGGCTTTGGCTGGGCCAAACCGGTGGAAGTGGATCCCCGTTATTATCAGAATGCCCGTTCCGGTATGCTGAAAGTATCGCTGGCCGGTCCGGCGGCCAATCTGCTTTTATGTTTTTTGGCGGTCGCCGTGATGGCGCTGCGTGCGCATCTGGGGATGTCCAGCGTCTGGGTCAACCAGTTTTTATACTGGACGATGTTGTATAACGTCTGGTTTGCTTTCTTTAATTTATTGCCGATTCCTCCCTTGGACGGTTCTAAGATCTTAGCATCGTTTATGGACTATGAAACGGCCTATAAATTTGAAAACCTTGTCGGGCGTTATGGCTTCTTTATCCTTATCGCCATTGTTTACAGCGGCATTTCCGGTATGATCATCAGCCCGTTGGCTTCCTGGTATATCCATATTTGTTCATCGATCGTGGGGATTATTTTATGACGGAACCAGTGGTAAAGGTTCTCGACTTTGAAGGTCCGTTGGATCTTCTGATCCACCTTATTGAAAAAAACAAAATGGATATCTATGATATCCCTATCGTTTCGATTACCGATCAGTATATCGAACAGTTGCATTCTCTGGGAGAACTGAATCTGGAAACAGCCAGTCAGTTCCTGGTCATGGCCTCTTTGTTGCTGCAGATCAAATCCCGTACCTTGCTGCCCGCCAGGGTAAGCGAAGAAGGGGAGGAGGAAGATCCCCGGGAAATGCTGGTACAAATGCTGGTTGAGTATCGGTGCATCAAAGAAGCGGCCGGGCAACTGGAACTTATGCGGCAGAAAGCGGCGCTTCAGCACACCCGCAAATCATTGTTTGCCGGCAGTAAATTGCGGCGTCTCCATTCCTACCCGGTGCAGGACCTGTTGCTGGCGCTGGCCGGCATGACAGGGCCTTTACGCCAACGGGTGGCCATTGTGGAGCGTCAGGAGTATGACGTAGGCGCGAAAATGGAGGAGATCGTCGCCCGGTTGAATCGCTGCCCGGAAGGAATGGAGTTCAACCGTTCCTTTGTAAAAACGGACAGTCCCAAAGAGCGGGTGGCTTCTTTTTTGGCAGTGTTGGAGCTGCTGCGGCTAAAAGTAATTTATATCAGTCAATCCAAGGCCTTTGCGCCTATTTACTTATTTTTACACACGGGAGGAAAGAACGATGCAGCAGAAGCATAGACTGGGGTCGTTAGAAGCCCTTTTATTTGCTGCCGGCGAACCTCTCGGCGTACCTCAGCTGGCAGACCTGTTGGGGTTGAGCAAACCGCAGACCTGGGAGCTTTTGAGCTCGCTGCAGGCGGTTTATCAAACGGAGGACAGAGGCCTGGAACTGCGGGAAGTGGCGGAAGGCTGGCAGCTTTGTACGAAAGCCTGCCATCATGAGCTGATCTCCCAATTAGCCGCGACCCAGGAATTGAAGCTTTCCAATGCTGCGATGGAAACGCTGGCGATCATTGCTTTCCGTCAGCCGGTCACCCGGGCGGAGATGGAAGCCATTCGCGGCGTCAAGGTAGACGGTGTGGTGAATACCCTGTTGGACTGGGAGCTGATTGCGGAAGCAGGGCGGAAAGAAACCATTGGGCACCCGATCCTATATAAAACAACGGCCCGTTTTTTAGAAGTCTTCGGTCTGCGGTCTTTGAAAGATCTGCCGCCGATGCCGGAAGTCCTGTCGGAAGAGGCGGCCCGTCATCCGGAGCAGATGGTGCTTTTACCTATGGAAAATGAAGAATCGGATCCTGATCCGGAAGAAACAGAGGAACGTGATTAATGGAAGAACGTTTGCAGAAAGTACTGGCGCAGGCCGGTATCGCATCGCGCAGAGAAGCGGAAAATTATATTACCGGCGGTCGGGTCAAGGTCAATGGTAAGGTAGTGAAAGAATTGGGAACCAAAGTAGGGCCCAATGCTTTTATTATGGTGGACGGCAACCCGATCCGACGGGAAAAAAAGCTGTATTTGTTATTTTATAAGCCGCGGGGCGTGGTTACGACGATGAAAGATCCGGAGGGAAGGCGTACCATAGCTGATTTTGTCAGGGATATTCCCCAACGTGTCTACCCGGTAGGGCGTTTGGACTATAATACCGAGGGGTTGTTGCTCTTGACCAATGACGGGCAGTTGACCCAGGCTATGACGCATCCCCGGCATGGCGTAAATAAAACTTATGAAGTGACCGTACCCGGGATCGTGCCCCAGGAAAAACTGGATCTTCTGCGGGTCGGCGTCAAATTGGAAGACGGACTTACGGCGCCTGCGATTGTAGATCTTTCGTCTTACGATTATGATCGCAACCTGACAAAGTTTTCCATAACCATTCATGAGGGACGCAACCGTCAGATTCGGCGGATGTGTGATTTTATCGGGTTCCCTGTACGGTATCTGAAACGGGTAAAGATGGGGACCCTTACCTTACACGGCTTGCGCCGGGGCGACTGCCGTGAGCTTTTTGACGAAGAAGTGGAATTGCTGCGCAAAGAGTGCGGCTTACTTTCCCAAACGAAGCGGAAACGGGAACATCATGACTAAAGTAATCGTAGTCGGCGGCGGCGCCGCAGGACTTATGGCCGGTCTTACCGCGGCCCGTAACGGAGCGGAAACGATCCTGTTTGAGCGCATGCCGGAACCGGGCCGTAAAATGCGGATCACGGGGAAAGGCCGCTGTAATATCACGAATGCCTGCCCGATGGAAGACTTTATTCCGAATTTACCGGGAAACGGTAAATTTCTTTTCGGCGCTCTGAAAAAATTTACCAATGAAGATTTGTTGGCAGTATTCCGGGAGCAAGGCCTGGCAACCGTGACGGAGCGGGGCGGGAGAGTGTTTCCGGCCAGCGGCAGGGCGCAGGATGTGGTGAACACGTTGGTTGACGCTTTTGTCCGGGCAGGAGGCAGGCTGGAAACGAATACGCAGGTCACCGGTTTTGTAATGCAGCCGGGTAAAGTGACCGGCGTACGGTTTTGCCGCGTGAAAGATGACGGGCGCAAAGCCGGTCAGGATTTTCGCAGTCAGGTGCAAAGAGACGTGAAATTGGGACCGGAGCATACCCTTGCGGCAGATGCCGTAATCGTCTGTGCGGGGGGCGCTTCTTATCCCGGTACCGGTTCGGACGGTAATTTTGTGCCGGTCCTGAAAAAAATGGGCGTTGCAGTAGAACCGTTGCTGCCGGCTTTGGTATATCTTCAGCCGGAAGACGGCTTTATCGAGGAGTTGGAAGGGCTGGCGTTAAAAAATATAGAAGCCTGTATCCTGGCTGATGGAAAGCCTGTCGCCAAAGAATTTGGCGAACTGCAGATTCTGCGCGATACTTTAGCCGGACCGGTCTGCCTGACGTTAAGCCGCAAGACAGCACAGTTAGTGCAGCATGGTGCGCAGGAGCTGGAACTCTCTTTGGACTTGAAACCGGCCTTAAACGAAGAAAAATTGCAGGCCCGTCTGTTGCGCGACCTGCAGGACTCCGGTAAAAAAACGTTAGGAGAAGTGGTGCGGGGACTGGTGCCCCGGCCTTTAGTGGAACCGTTATTGGACCGTGTGTTTTTAGCAGCGGATAAAACAGTCAGCCAGGTGACAAAAAAAGACAGACTGGCTCTGGTACAGGCGCTGAAGCACTTTACCATTCCCCTGCTGGGAACCGGTTCTCTGGCAGAGGCCATCGTGACGGCAGGGGGCGTGTCTTTAAAAGAAATCGACCCTAAGACCATGGCGGCAAAACGTTTTCGCGGACTTTATTTTGCCGGCGAGGTAATCGATGTAGATGGTTATACAGGCGGTTTTAATCTGCAGGCGGCTTTCAGTACCGGTTATGTGGCAGGACTGCATGCAGCGCAGCAGAAAACGTAGAGCGACGCTCCACATGCAGTGTGGGCGCCAGGAAAGTTTCGGGGGACACATTGTGCCGCAGAACGTGTGAAATGACAAAGAGCAAAAGACTGCTTTAACAGTGCAGTAATAAAATACAGGTTTCGAAGGAAACCGGAGACAGGTGAACGTAGTGGAAAAAGGGTTTGTAGTAGCGATCGACGGACCTGCCGGAGCAGGAAAAAGCACCATTGCCAGACAGGTGGCCGGTAAATTGGGTTTTGCCTATATTGATACCGGAGCCATGTATCGGGCGGTGACCTGGAAATTATTGCAGACGGGCGAGGCGTTTTCGCCTGCGTTAGCCGGTGAACTGGCACAGCGCATCCGCATTGTTTTTGTACCGGAAGGTGAGATCAATCGCGTGCTGGTAGATGGCACAGAGGTAACCCGGGCAATCCGCAGTATAGAGGTAACGTCGCTGGTTTCTAAAGTTGCGGCTGTACCGGCAGTGCGGGAAGCTATGGTAGCCCAGCAGCGCCGGATGGGGATGGAAGGCGGCATTGTAATGGATGGCAGAGATATCGGTACTGTGGTATTTCCTGCAGCGCAGTGCAAAATCTTCCTGACGGCCAGTGTAGAAGAACGGGCGTTGCGTCGCGGCAAAGAGTTGGCCGCCAAAGGTGAAGCCGTAAATTATGAACAGTTGCGGACTGCGATTGCCCGGCGGGATAAAGAAGACAGTGAGCGTGCTGTCTCCCCGTTACGGCAGGCGGAGGATGCGATTTATCTGGATACGACCGAAATGGATATTACCCGGGTTACAGAAGAGATTTTGCGGTTGGTCAATCTGGCGCAGATGGCGCATTAAGATGTGTCAGGATACATAAAGAAGTGCCCAGGGGCGCAACCCCGGGACACAGCGCCTTATGATGGGGAAGCACTTCCGCGTAAAGGTTGAATTTTATGTATCGAATTTCCTATATGAATCGTATCTGAATGAGGAAAAAACCATGTCTTTTTATGGATTTTGCCACGTTATATTTCCCTGGCTGTTTAAGCTGTGGCTGCGCTGGGAAGTTTTCGGCACGGAGAATATTCCGGCTACAGGCCCCGTGGTGATCGCAGCGAACCATCTGAGTTTGCTTGATCCTCCTGTACTGGGAGCCGCGGCGCCGCGTCCGGTGCATTTTATGGCGAAAGCCGAATTATTTAAACCGGCCTGGTTCGGCTTTATTATCCGCAAACTGGGCGTTTTCCCCGTAAAGCGGGGCGGCGCCGACAGGGAAGCGATTAAAACCGGTTTGGCCTACTTAAAAAATAATGAGGTTCTGGCGGTGTTTCCGGAAGGGACACGCAGCAAAACCGGTGATTTAGGAAGAGCCGGCGGCGGCGCTTTTATGATGGCGGTAAAAATGAAAGCAACGATTATTCCGGCATATATCTACGGTACGGACCTGAAACGGCATCCGGGCTGGCCGAAGGTTCGGGTGATCTTTGGCAAACCGTTGCCCTATGATGAAAATGGGGGAATCGCCCGGGAAAATTTAGAGGAACTGGGCGCCCGGTGGCGGGAGGAAGTTTTGGTTCTGCGAAAGGCGGTAGCATTACAAAATGGAAATATTTGTCGCTGATCCCTGCGGATTTTGTTATGGAGTAAAACGGGCGGTAAAAATAGCCGAAGGCGCCGCGGAAAATTTACCGGCAGCTACATTGGGACCTTTGATCCACAATCCCCAGTTTACCGCGGAATTAGCTGCCAAAGGAGTAAGCTGCAAGGATTCGCTGGGCGATTTTCTGCCCGGTGAAACGGTTATTTTTCGCTCCCACGGCGTAGGTCCGGAAGTTTATCAGGCGGCAATTGAAAAGAATTTGAAAATTTTAGATGCCACCTGCCCCAATGTCCGAATCAGTCAGAAAAAGGCTGCACAGGCGGTGGCAGACGGTTATCTGCCAATTATTGTCGGAGAAAAAAATCATCCGGAAGTAAAAAGTATATTGGCATTTGCCGGAAAAAATGGTATTATAATAGAATGTAAAAGGGATATTGGCGAAGTGCCCTTTGTACCCAAATATTGCGTCATTATTCAAACAACCTTTGAACTGGCAAAATTTGAGGAGATCCTGGCGGCGCTTCAATCTGCCCGACCCGGTGAATATCGGGTGGAGCGGACTATCTGTCTGGCCACGAAAGAACGGCAAACAGCCGCAGCCCGGTTGGCGGGACAGGTCGATGCCTTTATTGTCCTCGGCGGCAGGAACAGTGCCAATACAAGGCACCTGACCGAACTGGTAAGCGCCATCTGCCCCCGGTGCTATCAGGTGGAAACCGCTGCAGAACTTTCTCCGGAAATGTTCTCTGGGTGCAGTAAAGTAGGTATTACGGCCGGAGCTTCTACTCCGGATCGCATAATTAAGGAGGCTGTCATAGCAATGGAAAACATGGAAAACAAGAAAATGGAAGGCAATGACTTTGCTGCGATGTTAGATGCCAGCATGGAAGATTTCGGAGTACACCCGGGAAAGCTGGTAAGCGGTAAGATCAGCCAGGTCGATAAAGACGGTGTGTATATTGATTTTGGTTATAGACGTGACGGGTTGATCGTATGGAATGATTGGGCTATGGAAGCCGACCCGGACGAATTAATGAATACATTGAATATCGGCGATGAAGTGGAAGCGGTCGTAGTGCCCAGCTCTTCTTCCGATGATTTTATCCGGTTGTCCAAGATCCGCGCAGAAAAAGAAGCTGCCTGGAAAACCGTTGCTCCTCTGGCAGAAGGTGAAAAACGCCCGGCCACAGTTAAGGTATTGCGTGTGATCAAAGCCCGCAATCGTGACCGCAACAATGATAAACCGAAACAAGTGGTAGGTCTGGCTGTGGCGGTAGAAGGCGTGGAAGGGTTTATGCCCGCTTCGCACGTGGAATTGCGCCATATCGATGACTTCACTCCTTATGTAGGAAAAGAACTGGAAGCTGAAATTATTGAAGTAGATGCAGAGAAAAAACGGATCGTGGTTTCCCGCCGCGATCTTCTGAAAGCGGAAAAAGCACTCAAACATCAGGAATGGCTGGCAAACCGTGAAGCTCGTATTGCCGCCGCCAGAGAAGCTCGTGCGGCTAAGGAGGAAGCTGCTTACGAACAGATCGCCGAAGGCGAGACTTATGAAGGCAAAGTAGTTAAGGTAGCTGAATTCGGCCTGTTTGTGGAAATCGTCGAAGGCCTGGTTGGTCTGGTCCATAACAGCGAATTGTCCTATGATCGCAGCGTGAAAGCCGCGGATGTGGCTGCGGAAGGCGATACTGTCAACGTCTTTGTTAAGAAAATTGACAAAGAAAACCATCGTGTGTCCCTGTCCATCAAAGCAACGCTGGAAGATCCCTGGGTTGCCGCTGCCGCAGATTTCCGGGAAGGCGACGTTGTGCAAGGTACTGTTGACCGTTTCCTGCCTTTCGGTGCCTTGGTAAAATTAAATGATAAAGTGGAAGGCATGATTCATGTTTCTGAATTAGCGGAAGAACGGGTAGAAAAACCGGAAGATGTGCTCCAGTTGGGGCAGGCCGTAGAACCGATGATTATCAAAATCGATCGTTCTCACAGAAAGATTGGATTATCCCTGACCCGCGCGAAAAAGAATGCTGAAAAAGCGGAAATGAACGCGTATATGGAACAGGGTGACGAAGGCTTCTCTAACAATGCCATGGCAGAACAGCTGGAAAGCCTGAACAAATAAGCAAGAGACTTTTGAGGACGGTGTTTGCCGTCCTCTTTTTTTACCATACGGAAGAAATATCTTTCGGCTGTCCCATACATTCGGATAGAGAATGGTCAGACAAGGATAAGATAACGGACAGGTGATATAATAAGATATGGATAAGAACACACTGCGGTCAAAGCGTAAACTGGATCATATAAAATATGCGCTGGCGACAGGGGATGGCGAGCGGCGCACCGGTCTGGAGCAAGTTCGCTTTTTACATAACTGCCTGACTTCTGTCGACCCGGATCAGGTACAATTACAAACTCATATCGGCAGCCTGAAGGTACCGGTACCGTTATTTATTGATGCGATCACCGGCGGCACGGAGGCCGTCCGGGAAATCAACGGCAAGTTAGCCCGGACCGCCCGTCTGGCGGGAATTCCTATGGCCGTGGGGTCACAGTACGGTACCGTAAAAGACGGCAGCGCTGTTGCCAGCTATACCATTGTGCGGGAAGAATACCCTGAGGGTCTCCTTTTTGCCAATGTAAGCGCTTTGGCGACTCCGGAAGAAGCGCTGAAAGCCGTTGAAATGATCGGGGCTTCGGCTTTGGAGGTTCATTTAAATACAGCACAGGAATTACTGATGCCGGAAGGGGACAAAGAGTTTGCTCATCTGATGGAGAATCTTCTCCGGCTTCAGGAAGCGTTGGAGATCCCCCTCATTCTGAAAGAAACCGGCTGCGGTATGGCCCGGGAACAAATTCAGGAATTACATGGTTTGGGTTTTACCTGTTTCAATGTGGCGGGGCTGGGCGGCACCAGTTTTACGGCCATTGAGGCCGAGCGCAGTAGAGTGCCGCGGCATAAAAAATTTGCCGACTGGGGCATACCCACAGCCTGGAGCGTAGTGGAAGCGGTGCAGGAGTTGAATCCCCAGGATACGTTGATTGCTTCCGGAGGCATCAGAAATGGCTGGCAGGCCGCGCAATGTCTGGCGTTAGGCGCCGATGCGGTGTCTCTCAGCGGCGTTGTCCTGGCCAAAGTATTGGAGCAGGGAGAAAAAATTGCTGCGGATTATTTACGGGAGATTCTGGACGATATCCGGGATATTATGGTCCTCACCGGCAGTCGGTCCGTGAAAGAATTGCAGCAGATACCTTTGGTTTTTACAGGGGAACTGCTTGACTTTATGCGCAGCCGCGGTTACAGTACCACGCAAAAACGCAGAAAGACCCAGAGAACAGCCGGATTTCATACGGTTTGAGAATAGAGGTACTAAAGAAAGGGGTTAGGAAAATGAATCATTTCAGTCTCCCGTTATTTATGAAGGTGGGACCTAATGCGATTGCGGAATTAGGGGAAAATCTGGATTATTATCTGCCTCGGGATACGGAAGGAAAAATATTGATCCTGACCACGGAAGGGTTGCTGCAATTTTTAGAAGATAAAGTCAGCCTCATGCTGTCCCAGTTAAAGCATTACCAGGTGATCACGGTCGAAAGAAGCTCCTTCGATTTCGCGGTGTCCGTGGCGAAAAAAGTCAGCATGGAAGGGATTCGTATCATTCTGGGATTTGGCGGCGGGACTGCGCTGGATACGGCGAAATATGCGGCGTTTGTAGCGAATATACCCTATATTGCTATTCCTACGGCATTGAGTAATGACGGTGTTTGCTCCCCGGTTTCCGTATTATTTGCCAAAGGAGGAAGAACGCACAGCTTCACTTCTAAAACACCGGATGGACTTTTAATTGATACGGATATTATTTTAAAATCGCCCCGGTTGCTGTTACAGGCCGGGGTAGGCGATATGATCAGTAACTACACAGCCCTGTATGACTGGACTTTGGATTGCCGGTTCAACGGAACCCAGCCGGACGACTTTGCCTATATGCTGTCCGAACGGGCTCTGGACGCGTTGTTGTATTCCAATGTAAAAAGCTTTGAAAACCCGGCCGGAATCAAAATGCTGGCCCAGTCTCTGGTGCTGGGAGGCTTAGCTATGCAGGTGGCAGGCAGCTCTCGACCCTGCAGCGGCTCGGACCATTTATTCTGTCATGCCATGGATGAATTATACAATCATGATCTGCCCCACGGAATCGTTGTAGGCATCGGCACCATCGGCGCGGCCTGGCTGCAAAAAAGAGATTATCAGATCCCGTTGGATTTCTTAAAAGCCTACGGTATCGATATCAACCCGGAACGCCGGGGCATTACGGAAGAAATGTTTGTGAATGCCTGGAGTTTTGCCCGGGAAGTGCGAAAAGAGCGGTATACCATTCTAAATACCATGGATATGGAACCGGAGCGGTACCGCAAAGACCGCTTTAAAGAAATTTATGATTTTATGAGAAAAATTTAAAAGATTTAACACAGATGAAAGATTCAACGCAGAAATAAACAGGATGAACGAAAGGAAGCGTTTTAAATGAAACAGAAAAATACTTGGGAAACTTATACCGCTGCGCAGTTGAAGGCCTGTGATGAATTTTGCAGGGGCTATCTGGATTTTTTGAGCAACGGTAAAACGGAACGGGAATGCGTCAATCTCATTCATGCAGAAGCAAAGAAGGCCGGCTACCAAAACCTGGACGACTGCATTGCTTCCGGCAAGCCGCTTAAAGCAGGGGATAAAGTCTATCGTATCAATATGAAAAAAGGCGTGGTTCTGTTTAATATCGGCAAAGATCCCATTGAAGAAGGAATGAACATCCTGGGGGCCCATATTGATTCGCCCCGGATGGATATAAAACAAAACCCCTTATATCAGGATGGGGGCTTTGCCCTGCTTGATACCCACTATTACGGCGGAATCAAAAAATATCAGTGGGTCACGATCCCGCTGGCCATTCACGGCGTCATTGTGAAAAAAGACGGTACTGTCGTAAACGTAGCTGTCGGCGAAAAACCGGAAGACCCGGTGTTTTTCGTTTCGGACCTTCTGATTCACCTGGCACAGGAGCAAATGGTCAAAAAAGCGGCTACCGTCATTGAAGGGGAAGCCCTGGACGTGATTGTGGGAAATCGTCCGTTGAAACTGGGGCGTAATGCCAAAAGTGAGACGAAAGAAACTGACGGCAAAGAAGCTGTGAAAAAAGGTGTCCTGGCCATTTTGAAAAAGCAGTATGGGGTAGAAGAAGAAGACTTTCTTTCCGCCGAGTTGGAAGTGGTGCCCGCAGGCCGGGCCCGTGAAGCCGGCTTTGACCGCAGTATGGTCTTGTCCTACGGCCAGGATGATCGGGTGTGCGCCTATGGTTCCTACAAAGCCATGCTGAATGTTACAAAAGTGCAGCGGACCTCCTGTTGTATTCTGGTAGATAAAGAAGAAATCGGCAGCGTAGGCGCGACCGGTATGCAGAGCCGGTTCTTTGAAAATACCGTAGCGGAACTTCTCGCCCTGTTGGGCAAAGAAAGCGAGTTGGCCCTGCGTCGTACCTTAGCCAACAGCACCATGTTATCCAGCGATGTGAGCAGTGCCTTTGACCCCTTGTATGCGTCTTCCTTCGATAAGAAGAACGTGGCTTATCTGGGCAACGGCATGGTGTTGAATAAATTTACCGGTTCCCGGGGCAAATCCGGCTCCAATGATGCTAACGCAGAATATATCGCCCATATCCGGGATATTTTTACCCGTGAAAAAGTGAATTTCCAGATGTCCGAACTGGGGAAAGTAGATCTGGGCGGCGGCGGTACCATTGCCTATATTATGGCCTTGTACGGGATGAACGTAATTGACAGCGGCGTGGCCGTCTTAAATATGCATGCTCCCTGGGAAGCCACCAGTAAAGCGGACATTTTTGAAACAGAGCGCGGGTACGAAGCTTTTTTAAAGTTTGCAAAGCGGGTGTAAATTATGAGCAGTAAAACAGACAAAGTGCAGAATAAGATTTTAGTAGCGTACTATTCCTGGTCCGGCGTAACGGAAAAAGCAGCCAGGGAAATTGCGGCGACAATAACAGGGGATACCTATCAAATCGTACCGCAAGACCCTTATCCTTCCGTGTATGCCTTGTGTGTGGCTAAAGCCGGTATGGAAAAAGCAAGCGGCGCTCGTCCGCCCATTGCCGGAGAACTGCCCGATATTGGAAACTACACAAAGATAGCCGTGGGTTTTCCCATCTGGTGGTTCAGTTGCCCCATGATCATCCACAGCTTTTTAGCAAAGCTGGACTTAAAAGATAAAAAAGTATACTTATTCTGTACCAGCAAAAGCAGCGGACCGAAAAACAGCGCGCAGGATATAAGAGATAAACTCCCCGGCGTTACGGTGGGAGAATGTCTGGATATCCGTAAACCGGAAGCGTTGGAAGAAACTGCGATCCGCAGTTGGCTGGAAGAAGCGTAACAAAAAAGGCTGAAGTAATTTTTGCTTATGAAGACGATAAAGCGATTGGTTTTGCTTTGTTTTTCCATAATTTTCCGACATTTCTCGGACGAGCCGGCCTTTACCTGGAAGATTTATATTTTAGACCGGAATATAGAGGAAAAGGTTATGGTAAAGTTATCCTGCAAAAATTGGTTTCTATTTATGCGGTTTGAAGGATTTTATAAAAAGTGTGCAACTTCTTATTTCAATTTACGAAAATCTTTTTTATTCGCATCGGCTTTAGGCAAGACGGAATCCAACTAACTGAAGCCGGCAAAAGTATAAATATAAAAAAGGTGGCAATAGCTTGCGCTACGGCCACCTTTACTTCTATTGAATTTTATTAGGATTATAAATAATCCTGTGGTGTGGTCTACCCTATAACAAAAGCTGTGGTCTGTTTTGGCTATAACAGAATTGTGGTTTGCTTTAAACAGACTGTGGTTACCCCTATAACAAACATTGTGGTTTCGCTATAACAAAATTGTGGTCTGAAATTTTCCGTTTAACGAAAAGAACCTCCTACTTTACAATGGATATATCCCAAACATCCATAAAAAAGAGGAGGTAAGACACGTATGTCTTTAAAAAAGTTTATCACAAAGTTGCTGAATGTAAAAGACAGCGACCTACAAGAGCTGATTTCGTTGGAAAAATCAGATGGCAGTATTGACTTCAAGTTAAAACTCAAAGCGAGGATTACCGTATGTCCTTTTTGTGGAACCCCTGTGACGATCCACGGATATTATCCAAGGAAGCTAACCCATTCCACTTTTGCACATCGTAACTGCACTATCTTTTACCAGCAACGCAGATACAAATGTACGGCTTGCGAATTAACCTTTCATGAAAAGAACCCTTTTATTAACTCCAGTGAGTGTCTGACCTACGAAACAAAGGTCAATGTGTTGAAAGACCTAAAGTATCCGGAGACAACCTATACTTCCGTTGCCAGACGCTATAATGTCTCGATCACGAAAGTTATGCGTTTGTTTGATGCTTACGTGACCATTCCCCGCAAACCTCTGCCGGAAGTTCTCTCTATAGATGAACACTATTTTCCGGAATCGGACTACGACTCCTTGTATTGCTGTCTGCTTATGAATTTTACAACAGGAGAAGTCACCGATGTTCTTCCAGATCGAAGAAAGTGATATCTGATGCAATATTTCAGTAAGATAAAAAGAGAAACGTTAGATTATACAACGCATCGAAGTGAATTAGATAATGTGAAATATGTTTCTATGGACTTGCATGAACCCTATAAAGATATTGCCTCTATCTATTTTCCAAAGGCACAGGTCTGTGCTGATAGCTTTCATGTTATTAAAAACCTGACCACTTGCTTCCGGGAGGTCCTGCTGCGCTGTCGCCGACGGACGGAAAACGAAAGCTTACAGTACCTGCTTTCCAAGTTCCGATTTGTATTCCACCACAATATATTCCTGGATAATGAGCCTAAATATAACAAACGACTAGGTCGCTATCTGAACTACCGTGAGTTAAGGGATTTGCTGTTCTCTTCTTTTCCAGATCTCCAAACTGCCTATGAGCTCAAGGAATATTATATCCGGCTAAACAACACCTGCTCAATCCATACTGCACCGGAAGCGATAGAAGAAGCTACGTTAAAATTTGCAGATGCCGGTATTGCAGAATTAGAACCTTTTTCCGTATTACTTAACAACTGGCATACCGAGATAGTAAATTCCTTTACTCCAATTCAAAGAGTTCGCATTAACAACAGCTTTATGGAATCGAAAAACAGGATTTTAGAAAAGCTGTTGTATAACAGCAATGGCTTTAGTAATTTCCAACGAACTAGAAAAAGAATCCTCTATTGTCTTAATCCTAACGATAACTACCATTTTTAAAAACAGAAGGGCGGGAAAACGTATCTTTCGCTACGTTTTCCCGCTGAAACCACAATACTGTTATAGCCCAACCACAAAATGTAGTAGCCTGACCACAAGATTATTTATAGGGTAACCACAGACTTGTTAAAGGGCCGACCACAATAATGTGATAGGGTCGACCACAGGATTATTTATATACCCATTATTTATATACCCATTTTATTTATCAATTCCCCTGATAGAGCTATACGACTGGCTGGAAAACATTATGGAAATGCAGGAAAAAGTTACACAAACGCATAGCCAATAATTACAATCAAGAACACCAGCATTAACACATTTTCAAAAATAGAATTGAATGCCATTTGACTGATTATGTAATAAGCACACAGCAGAAGTAGCGGCAACAGGAAGAATGCGGACGAAGATAATAAAATGCTTCCTACCATAAATACAAACAATCCAATGTAAATCAGTGGGTTGTCAAATAAGATGTTTTTAATCCCTCCCATTTTTACCACCTCTCTTTTGTTTAACATACCATAAGGGAATAAAAAATACAAGTGAAAGGAGTGTAAACAAGTGGCGCGTAAGTCATTTGAATTTGTATTTGCTTTGGCCGCCAGCATTAATTCAAGTTTTAATGCTTCATTTTCGACAGCCACTACAAAAATTAAAATTTTAAAGTCCTCTGTTGAAAAACTGAATTCTGTTTAAAGCGGAATCAACAATGCTTTCTCAAAAGGGATTATCAATCAAAATCCTTTGACAATGCTCAACGGCAAATCAATAGTATGAGTAAATCTATGCAAAAAACGGCTGCGACGGAGATGTTTCAAAAATCATTTATTGACGCAACAGCTTTTTACTATGGGGCTAAGAATCTGATATCTTTTTCGCCTGCGATTCCAAAAAGGCAATAAAAAAGCACTCCGAATAGAGTGCTGTAAAGCTAAAGTATTAAATTATAAAACCGCCTACGATCGTAAGCGGTTCCGCATAATCAGGTTCAGCCATTTATACCTACCAATCCGTTATAAGTGCTAACGTCTCCGACAGGCTCTTCCCCTTCACTTTAAAATTATCCCATAAATCCGAGAAATTCTGATACTGTTTCCCCGTATCAGCTGCCGGATCATCCGAATAGGTGTCAGAGGCAAAATATGAATCAGTAACTAAGCTATCAGTATCTCTGTTACTAAAAATACCAATGTAATCACCACTTGCATTTAAGTACACAAAATCATCTGTCTCCAGATAACTTATTAAATCTTTCTTAGTCATACTGAACCACCTCCTCTTTCCTTATTTTTCTACCTTTATCGGGCTTACTAATTTTACCATCCACCACAACCCATGAATGCACATGTCGATATTCGGGATTGTTCAACGTTCCGAAATTATGTCGCTTAGGTTGTCCGTGGTGCCCAAGATGTATTTGCTTGGTGATAAATCCATGCTCATCATAAATATCATAATTCTTCTGTGTCCCTCTAAGCGTATAGTGCTCAATGACTGCGTTTGGTTCAGCCCTTCGACTCGTACAATATCTTTGAGACGATGGGATTACTTTTGTGGCTATGATGTGACCAGCCTCAGTGTACGAATAGGTTCCTCTTCCAGTTGCCTCCGTGCCCGGCTTTACATATTCATTATACCACTCTTTGTACGTCAAGGTCGCTGTCTGCATGGACTGCGTGGCTTAAATTTGTAGAAAAATTTGCAGTGCAAGTGTATCAGTGAAGGACAGTTTGAAGAGAAATCTGCTACTTCTTCGCTGCCGCGACCTTGGCAAACGCAACCTTTGCTGCGGCGACCGTGGCGGCAAAATCCTCTTCGCTGTGAGCCAACGAGATAAAGTTCGTTTCAAACTGAGAAGGCGGAAGATAGATACCCTGTTCCAGCATACTGTGGAAATAAACGCGGAACGCATCCTGATCACAGGCGGCCGCATCCTCATAGTTTTCTACTTCCTTATCCGTAAAGAAGACAGTAAACATAGATCCCAGCTGGTGGATGCAGACCGGGACACCGGCCTCCTTAGCAGCCTGCTTTAAACTGTCCGTCAACGCCTTAGCACGTTGCGTCAGCGTAGCGCACACATCCTGTTCCTGCATATAGGTGAGGGCCGCAATACCGGCAGCCATAGCCAAAGGATTGCCGGACAAAGTGCCGGCCTGATACATGGGGCCGGCAGGGGATACCCAATTCATGATCTCCCGTTTCCCGCCGTAAGCCGCTACCGGCAGACCGCCGCCGATAACCTTGCCCAGACAGGTAATATCCGGATCGATCCGGTAGATGGACTGACTGCCGCCCTGCGCTGCACGGAAGCCGGACATCACTTCGTCGATGATCAGCAGCGTACCGTACTTTTTCGTCAGTGCGCGTATCGCCGCCAGATACCCTTCGTGCGGTAAGACCAGGCCCATATTGCCCGGCGTCGGTTCCATAATTACCGCCGCAATTTGACTGCCTCGTTCGGCAAATACTTTTTCCAGCGCCGGCAGGTCATTGAAAGGAACTGAAATAGTCGTTTCCGCCGTTCCTTTTGTGACTCCGGGACTGTCCGGCACACCAAACGTAGCCGCACCGGAACCGGCCTGTACCAATAAAGCATCGCTATGTCCATGATAGCAGCCGATAAATTTTATAATGTACTCCCGTCCGGTATAAGCCCGGGCCAGCCGCAGGGCAGACATGGTGGCTTCCGTGCCGGAGTTTACCATGCGTACCATTTCCATAGAGGGAACCAGACGGCAGACCAGTTCAGCCAGAGTGACTTCCGCCGGAGTGGGAGCGCCGAAGCTGGTACCTTTAGCCGCTGCGTCCTGTACTGCTTCTGTCACTACAGGGTGGGTGTGACCTAATAGCAGAGGACCATAGGATAACACATAATCAATATAGCTGTTGCCGTCCGCATCATATACACGGCTACCCCGACCTCCGGTGATAAAAGGCGGGGTTCCTCCCACACTGCGGAAAGAACGTACCGGGCTGTTTACACCGCCGGGAATGATTTCTTTCGCCCTGGCAAAGACCGAGGCCGATTTCGTTAATGCAAGCATTGTCATTCTCCTTATTCTTCCCGTAACCATTTTGCAACGTCCAGCGCATGATATGTAATGATCATCTTAGCGCCGGCCCGTTTAAAGCTGAGCATGGTTTCCATAACGATACGTTTTTCATCGATCCAGCCTTTTTCCGCCGCCGCTTTTACCATCGCGTATTCACCGCTTACATTGTAAACGCAAAGCGGACGGTTAAATGTTTCAAAAGCGCGCCGCGTCACGTCCTGATAGGCTAAAGCCGGTTTGACCATGACAATGTCAGCGCCTTCTTCTATATCCAGTTCAATTTCCCGCAGGGCCTCATCAGTGTTGCCCGGATCCATCTGATAGCCTTTGCGATCGCCTTTTCCGGGAGCGGAATCTGCTGCCGCGCGGAAAGGACCGTAGTAAGCGGAAGCGAATTTAGCGCTGTAAGCCATGATGGCCACCTGCGTATATCCGGCTTCATCCAGGGCTTTGCGCATGACGGTCACATAACCGTCCATCATGTTGGAAGGGGCGATAATATCAGCGCCGCAGCGAGCCTGGCTTACTGCCAATTTAGCCAGATTGGGCAGTGTCTTATCGTTATCTACCGAGCAGCAGTCTTCTGTCAGAATGCCGCAATGGCCGTGCGTAGTATATTCGCAGAAGCAGGCGTCGGCAATCACGACCAGTTCCGGATATTTGGCTTTGATGGCTTTGCTGGCCATCTGCACCGGCTCGTTGTCATCCCAGGCGCTGCTGCCTTCTTCATCTTTGTAAGAGGGGATTCCGAACAGCAGGACTGCGGGAATGCCGGCGGCCACGGCTTCATCCACAGCCTCCATTACCCGGTCCACAGACCATTGATAGTTATTTTTTAAGGTTTCTATTTCATTTTTTACATTGGAGCCGGGCACAACAAACAAAGGAAAAATCAAATCTTTTACGCTGAGGCTCGTCTCACGGATCATACTGCGTAAATTTTCCGTCGCCCGCAGACGGCGGGGACGATAAATGGGAAAACCTGCCATAATGGATCACTCCTTTTTATAAAATGCTTCTAATGCTTCCATCAGTCCTTCAATGGTATAGGTTTCGGCTGTGATAGTCGGTGTCAGCCCATGCTTTTTCATAGTCTGGGCGGTGATGGGGCCGATGGCCGCCAGTGTTGCGTCTGCCAGCAAAGCGGCGTCGTTGTCTAATGCTTTTAGCAGATAGGTTACGGTGGAAGAACTGGTGAAGGTGATACAGTCTACTGCTTTATTTTTCAATGCGGCGACCAGCTCCGCTTTATTTTCGCAATCGGCGACGGTTTGGTACACAGGTACCACGTCCACTTGCACGCCGGCTTTTTTCAGCGCATCCGGCAATACGTTGCGGGCTTCTTTCGCCCGGGCCAGTAGTACTTTTTCCCCTTGCTTCAGTTGCGGCAAAAGCGTCTCTGTCAGATCTTCCGCCTTATAAGAAGGGGGAACCAGATCCGCAAGCAGGCCATACGCGTTCAACATATCTGCTGTGGCGGAACCGATCGCGGCTAGTTTGCAATCGGCCAGAGCCCGGGCATCTTTGCCGTTTTGGAAGAGACGGTCGAAGAACAGGTCTACGCCGTTGGCGCTGGTGAAAATGATCCAACTGTATTGTTTCAGATTTTTTTGCGCCTCATCCAGGGGAGCAAACGAATCCGGCTCTGCGATTTTAATGGAAGGAACTTCCAGTACCCCGGCGCCTTCTTTTTCCAGTCGGGAGGTAAGGGCAGAGGCCTGAGCCCGCGCCCGGGTCACCACAAAGGTTTTGCCGAACAAAGGCTTCGTTTCAAACCAGCTTAACTGATCGCGCAATTTGACCACTTCGCCTACGATAAAAATGGCGGGCGGTTTCATGCCGGTCCGTACCACATCCTCATAGGCATTGCCTAAGGTGGTGATCAACGTACGTTGTTCCGGATGAGTGCCCCAGCGGATCAATGCGGCAGGGGTTTCGGCAGGACGGCCATGCTCAATTAATCTGGCTGAAATGTGTTTCAGGTTTTCCACGCCCATTAAAAAAATAAGCGTATCCACACCCTTGGCCAATCCTTGCCAGTTAATGCCGGACTGTTCCCGGGAAGGATCTTCGTGACCTGTGATAACCGCAAAAGAAGCGGCCACTTTGCGATGAGTTACCGGGATGCCGGCATATTCCGGGACGGAGATCGCGCTGGTGATGCCGGGGATAAATTCAAAAGGCAGTCCGTTTTCTTTCAATAACAGGGCTTCTTCGCCGCCCCGTCCAAAGACAAAGGAATCGCCGCCTTTGAGCCGGGCTACGATTTTGCCTTCTGCAGCCAGTTTTACTAACAGTTTGTTGATGTCTTCCTGTTTCATTGTGTGTTGGGCGGAAGCTTTCCCCACATAGATTCGTTCTGCCTCAGGACGTACCCAGCCCAGGATACGGGGATCCGCCAGGCGGTCATAGACCACGGCGTCTGCTTCTGCCAGGCAGTCCCGGCCTTTTAAAGTCAATAAGCCCGGGTCTCCGGGACCGGCGCCGATTAAGTACACTTTACCTTGTTTTTTCATAGGACGGTTTGTATGATGTGTTCAGGAGTCAACACCATACGTCTCCTTTCTTTATTATACTTGATTATAGTTGTCTATCTGCTAAATCATGCGCCTTTTATACGCATTGCATATCTGTTTATAAAATAGCGGCTAAAATTTCTTTACCCCCATTCTTTAACATTCGGTTGCCAAGAGTTTTTCCTAAATTTACGGCTTCCTCAGGCAGACCCCGGATGGAATCCCGCAGCAGGGTTTTGCCGTCTAAAGAAGCGATAATCGCCTCAACCTGCATGGTCTTTTCATGGATCTCCGCATGGACGCCGATCGGTACCTGACAGCCGCCTTCTACCAGCCCTAAAAAGGCCCGTTCGGCATCAGTGCAGCTTTTGGTGGTTGCGTCATTGAGAAAAGCCAGCATCGCACGGACTTCTGTATTATCTTCCCGACATTCAATCGCTAACGCTCCCTGACCTACGGCGGGAATGCAGACCGTGCAGGGGAGTGTTTCCCGAATCCGATCGCCGTAGCCCAGGCGGTTGAGACCGGCAGCCGCCAAAATAATCGCATCGTAATGGCCTTCGTCTAATTTACGCAACCGGGTGTCTACGTTGCCGCGCAAATCGCGGATATCCAGATCCGGACGCTGCGCCAACAACTGGGCTTTCCGCCGCAGACTGGATGTGCCCAGTATCGCGCCTTGGGGCAGTTCCGCAAAAGAACGGCAGGTATTGCTGACAAACGCGTCGCCGACTGACGCACGCTGTGTGATCGCGGTGAGACATAAGCCGTCCGGTAATTTAGTCGGCATGTCTTTTAAGCTATGAACAGCAAAATCCGCTTCACCATTCAGTAAAGCGGTTTCGATCTCTTTGGTAAACAGTCCTTTACCTCCGATTTTTGACAGAGGGACATCCAGTATTTTGTCTCCCTTCGTCACTATATGTTGTAACGTAACCTGGATTTCGGGATATTCTTCTTCCAGACGCTGTTTGATGTAGTTGCTTTGCCATAAGGCAAGCATGCTTTTTCTAGTCCCAATAGTTATGATTGTTTTCATGGCCCCATTCATCCTCATCTTTCATATCTAACATAAATAAGCGACTGATATGTTTCCTGGTCGGCGCTTCCGCGGTGGTACCGGCTGCCTTATTCATGGTGATCATAGGTTCGCGCAGAAATTTATACAGAAGGCGCTGGCTCATCACATCGATTTTACGCTGCTGTTCTTCGGTAAGCTCCGGCATTTTGCGCAAGGTTTTCGCCAGGATTCGCTGGCGCAGAAAGTCGAATTTATCATGCAGCTGCACCATGACCGGACGCAGGGATAAATACCGCAGGCGTTCTTTCAAGGTCAGAATATCTTCTTCGATGATCAACTTGGCTACTTCGGCATCCTGATTACGCAGGCTCTTGTTTGTTTCCACCACATTCTGCAGGTCGTCGATATTGTACAAAATCAGGTTGGGTAATTCCGTGACCTCGGGGTCTACATCACGGGGCACTGCGATATCGATCAGAACAAGAGGATTCGGCTTCAAGCGCTCTTCCAGAGCCAGGGCCATCACATCTCTTTGAATAATGTAGTGGGGAGCGCCGGTAGAGGTGATCACAATATCGGCATTGGCCGCATGATCCAGGAACTCGTTAAAGCGGATCACGGAACCGTTAAATTTATCGGCCAGCTCCTGCGCATGGGCATAGTTCCGGTTGGCGACAAAAATGGACGGCGCCCCTTTGTCCAATAAATGGCGGGCGGTTAATTCTCCCATCTTGCCTGCGCCGATCACCAAAATATCCGCAGAGGAAAGATTGCCCAACACTTTCATCGCCAAATCGACCGCCGCAGAGGAAATGCTGACACTGCGGTACGCAATCTGCGTACGGGTGCGGATTTTTTTACCGGTAGAGATGGCTTGGTTAAATATGGTATTAAATAAAGTCGAGGTCATGCCGCTTTTGCGGGCCAGATGATAGGCGTCTTTGACCTGGCTGAGGATCTGTCCTTCGCCAATCACCAGAGAATCCAGACTGCTGGCTACCTGCAGCAGGTGGCGTACACATTCCGTGCCGCTCAGAAGATAAAAATACTCTTTCTTAAAGTCTTTGCCGGCAATTCTCGCTACGCCTTTTTTTAATTCGGGTACATCTTCTTCTGAATCCACCGCGACCAGATAAAGCTCCGTACGGTTGCAGGTAGAAATCAGGACTGCTTCCGAAAAGTTATCGGATTGTTTTAAGAGGCGCAGTATATGTTTGATCCGGCTGCGGGAAAAATTAAATTTCTCCCGGATCTCCACCGGAGCGGTTTTATGATTCAGACCTAATACGATCAACTGCATGTATGATAATCTCCTTTGCCTGTTCCAGTTTTCCTTCCCTGACGTTCTGCAACAGAGTACTTGTGAGAGTGTTTTGCCAGAATAATTGTCTTGCTGAAGAATCGGGTACTATTTTTTTGACACGTTTGCGCTGTTCTTCCAGAAAAAGATTGAAAGCATTCAAAGCAGGGCCATAGCTGTTTTCCAGATCTTTCAATAATAAATGAGTCAGGCGAGGGTTGCCGCCGGTAGAAACGGTAAAGCGGACGGTTCCGACAGAGTAGCTCCCGGCTACGGAAAAATTACCTGTCCGGGGAGCGTCCGTCACATTTACCAGGCAACGGTTGGCAATAGCTTCTTTTGCTACAGTTTGATTGACGGCGCTGTTGTCCGTAGCGGCGATGACCAAAAAGGCTCCCTCAGTATCGCCGGCTTGAAAGGAACGTTCTTTAAGCCGCAAAGTGCGGTGTGCTAAAGCTAAGGCCGTAAACGAAGGCTCGAACCGCGGCGCAATTACGGTTACATTGGCGCCGGCGGCTAATAATGTTTTTGCCTTACGTAGCGCTACCTTGCCGCCGCCGATGACAAGGCAAAAGGTGTCGTGCAGATTCAGTTGTATGGTATAATTAAAACTGCCCTCGTCCATAAAGAGCCTCCGGTCTTTTCCAGATATCGCCGGCTGAAATGAACGGTTCTGTGAATAGGTACAGGCGATATTTCAGCGGCAGCGTACTCTTATTATTTTAACATAAAATACTAATTAATGTTAGTAGGAAATGTCAAAATTTCTTTACTGGGAACAAGACCTGATAATTCTTTCCCCGTATTACCGACATTTTGTCAGATGGATATAATCCTGCTGAAAAATGAATTTTGGTGCATTGAAAAGTGAATTTTTTGTTGCGATATTACCATTTATTTTAAATCGTGCTATAATAAACGGGCTACAGCAAGGGTTATAAAGTGTGGTGGCGGAGGCAAAACAACGGGATCGTTTTGATCCAACCCGCATTCATGAAGTAAACTGAAACATCGCTGCCTGAAGAACTTCCTGTCTACGGCCTGCCCGGCGAAGGGAAGTTCTTTTTGTTTGAGTGTAAGAAAGGGGTACGAGAATGATTATTACGCTAGCGCGACAGAGGGGGAGCGGGGCTGCGCAGATCGGCAAAAGCCTTGCTGCGGAGTTTAGCCTGCCGGTCTATAATTTACGGGAGCTGATCAATCTGGCAAAAGGTAAAGGGTTGCTTGCGCAATATCCGGAGTTTTTTTCGGAACAGCCGCTGAACAGTCTGCTCTCGGTTATTTCGCTTACGGATTCACCAAAGGAAGTAAGGGAACTGCCGCAGCTTATTTTGTCACAGTTATTGCCCGCAGATGATTTTATTTTGATCGGGCGGTGCGGCAACGTAGTGTACGGAAACAGACCGGACTGTGTGCGTATTTTTTTAAGCGGCGCTCCGGAGGTACGGATAGAGAATATCATGTCCCGTTATGACCTGCCGCGTAAAGCAGCGGAAAGCAAGGTGCGGGAGACAGATGAAAAGCGCCGTTACTATCATGAATACTATACAGGGAAGCCCTGGGGACAGGCGGATCAATACGACCTGTGTTTGGACAGCGGTAAGCTGGGGCTTGCGGCAGCGGAGAGCTTTATTAAGGAATATGTTGCCTGGGTAAAGCGTCATATGGAATAGGAATAGGGAAAATCTTGAAATATTTAAAACAATTCGGTATTATTTTAGCTTTATCTTTTGCCGGGGAAGTACTGCATGCGCTGATTCCGCTGCCTGTGCCGGCCAGCATTTACGGGATCATTATCTTGTTTGGTTTGCTGGAACGCGGCATTTTAAACCTGAGTGACCTGCGGGAAACAGTTATATTTCTGATTCAGATCATGCCGGTTTTATTTATTCCTGCGGCAGCGGGACTGATTCAATCCTGGAGTCTGGTAAAGAACGCACTGCTGCCCTATTTTCTCATTACAGTCCCGGTAACTTTTCTGGTTATGATGGCGGCCGGTTGGACCACGCAATTTGTAATTCGCCGCCGCCATAAACATAAGGCGGACAGACAATACGAAAAAGAAGGGACGAAAGAAGATGAATGATTTTTGGGCAAACTCCGTTTTTTTCGGCAGTCTGATCACGGTGGCTTTTTATGGGATAGGAATATTGCTGAAAAATCGTTTTCACAACCCTTTGTGTAGTCCTCTTCTCATAGGCATCAGTCTTACCATCGCCTTTTTATTGGTCTTTCGGATCGACTATGAGGTCTATTATGCCAGTGCCAAATATGTCAGCTACCTGCTGACGCCGGCAACTATTTGTCTGGCGGTTCCGTTATATCAGCAGTGGGAATTGTTGAAAAAGAACTGGCAGGCGGTGGTGGCAGGAATTACTGCCAGCGTGATTACCAGTATGACAGCAGTGTTGCTTTTAAGTTTACTCTTCCGGTTGGATCGTACGGGTTATGTGACCTTATTGGCGAAATCTATCACGACGGCAATCGGCATGGGCGTTACGGAAGAACTGAAAGGGAATATTGCCATTGCGGTTACATCGATTATTCTCACAGGGATTACAGGCAATATGATCGCGGAAGAACTTTGCCGTATTTGCAAAATAAAAGAACCGATAGCGAAAGGGATCGCTATCGGCGCTTCCAGTCATGCCATAGGTACAGTAAAGGCGATGGAGATGGGGGCGGTAGAAGGGGCGATGAGCTCGCTGGCAATTGTCGCAGCGGGGATTCTGACCGTTGCCTTAGCCCCTATTTATGCTCTTTTTATGTGAGCAAAAAACTGATGAACCGCAAATGTCAGGGAGTTTTCTGCAGCAAGGCTTTAATATAGGCTTCGTCCGGCGTAATATAAAAGGTTGTTTGGTTTGTAAAAATAACGAATCCCGGTTTGGCGCCGGAAGGCTTTTTTACAAAACGGCGGGGCACGCAGTCCACAGGGACCTGACTCCCGCCACGCGCTTTACTGAAATAGGCTGCCAGTTGACAGGCCGCTTGCAGGGCTTCTTTTTCCGGTTCGGGCAGAAGGGTTTTTAGCAGGACGTGACTGCCGGGGATTTTTTGTACATGGAACCATAAATCTTTACCGGAACCGATTTTAAAGGTGAGTTCGTCATTCTGACGATTATTTTTCCCCACATATAATGTGGTGGTGTCGGAGAAACGAATAGACAGCGGCGCGGATTTGGGGGCAGCGGCTTTCTTCTTTTTGCCTGTAGGCAGGATACCGCTTTTTTCCAATTCTTCTTTAACTTCTTCCACTTCCTGTCGTGTAGTCGAAAAAGTAAGACTTTCCTCGATGCTTTCCAGATAGGCGAGGAGTTCCCGTGTTTCCTTGAGCTGTAGCACCAGCTCGTCCTGCGCCCGTTTCAGTTTTGTATATTTTCGGTAGTAGCGCTGTGCATTTTCGGCCGGGGAAAGACTGGGTGAGAGGGCCACGGTAAACAGCTGGCCTGTGTAAATATTCGGCAGAGTGCTTTGTGTATCACCCTTTTTTATCCGGGGGAGAAAGGCCATGATGCTGTCGGCGGTAATGCGTTGCTCTTCCGCATTATGCGCCTGTGCTAAATCGTTTTCCAAAACCCCTGTTTTTTTCTGTAAACGGTGTATCTCGTTTTCTGTGATCCGCTGCAATGTCTCATGTTCCGGCAGTTGGATCGGTTCCAGGGCGGCTGCATAACAAAGCGCCTGATTGATGTCAGGAAAGTTTTTTTTATGCATGTCGGGAGGGACGTAAGGCGCCTCGAAAGGAAAAATCGTCCGGCAGTGATTGGAGCGGGTAACGAATACGGAAAAAACTTTATTCTCACTTTTGACCGCTTTTTGCAATTGTTTTATCGAAGCGACTAACCGGGTACGGTCGGTGGGCGTAAGATAAGAAGCGCTTAATGGGATCTGGGCCGGAAAAAATAACTGCTGCGCCGTGGCTTTGCCGATCCCCGTCGTATTCTTTACTAAAACCGACCAAAGTTTTTGATTTACTTCATCCGGCAGGCTGCTGACAATGTCTTCTGGTTTTGCCTGAAGAATGTTCAGGCCGCTTTGCGACGGAGGCGGCAGATACGCTGTCCCCGGCTGAATGGTGCGGACGGAACTCATGGCAGCAGACACATGTTTAAGGCTGTCAATGATTTTGCCTTCTTCTGTAAAAATCAGGTTGGCATTTTTGCCGGTTAATTCTACAATAAGCTGCTTTGTAATAATACGGCTGCTTCTTCCCAATAAACTGATTTCCAATTCGATCACGCGATCCAGACCATATTGCTTAATACGGGTGATGCGGCCTTCCTCCAGATGTTTGCGCAGCAGCATGCAAAACGCGGGAGGTTCGGCGGGCGTTTCCGGCGTCGTATCTGTCAGCCAAAGGGCGGGAGCGGCGCTGTTGCAGTTTGCCAGCAGCGTAAATGTTTCTGCGCCTTGCCTTAGGAACAAGACGAGAGAAAGCGGGGTGGGCATAGTAATTTTGTAAATTTTACTGCCTGAAATTTTCCGATTTAAGTATTCTGTAACTGTGTATAGAGTAATTCCTTCTAAATTCATGGATTTTCTTCCTCATGCTTTCTTTTTCCCTTATTTTGTTGCACTTGGGAGTGTAATAGTTTATAATGTGTTTAATCTTGAATAATTTGTGTCATACAGTTTTTCTCTCAGTATAACACAGTTTGAACGTAAATAATCAGGGGGCGGAAAGATGCGAATTTTTTTCTTAACACTGTTTTGTTGCAGTCTGTTGCTTCCTTGCTTTGCGCTTGCACCCATTACCGATGCCAATCTGACGAAAGCAGTGAACTACGGTATTTCCGGTAAACAGGATAATTTGACGTTACGGCAGTTTTTGCAGCCCTGGGTAATACCGGAGGAGCTGCAGAAAAACCCTTTTCGCAGAAGAGAAAGCGTGGTGCTATATACGCCGTATTTACTGGCGGCGATTCATGCACGGGATCAGATCGCTGAACAGAAGCTGCCGGATCTGGCGGAGATCAGAGAAAATGTGGCCGAATATGAGGGCATCACCTTGATCGGCGCGGTTCTTAACTGTCCCATAATGCTGGAAAAGGAAGCGTTTAAAGTACGGTTGCTGCAAAATGAGAAGGCCATCGAACCGTATGCAGTCACTTTCCTGGCAGGCAGCACGATTGATATTGATATGGAAGAGAAGACGGAAAAATCGGTGGGAATCAGGCAGGGCAGGGCCGATGTGTCCGGGAAAACAGCGGAAAAACCCAAGGTTGCTGTTGCTAAAGAACAGAGCCCGGGATTGATTTCAAAAAATAAAGCCGCTGAAAACACGTTGACCGGTATGAAAAAATATGCGGTGCTGCAGCTGCAGTTCTATTTTGATCAGGCGCAGTTTACTCCGACGGAAAAGTACAGCATATCCGTCGCGGATGAATATTGCGGCGAGCGTCGATTTGACGTCGATCCTGCTAAGTTTCAGTAACCGTAAATAGCAAAATCGCTGCCGCTGAAAAAAGGAAGGCCGCGGCAGATTCCTGCAACATATGAACGCAGGTAATCTTGCGGAGTTTTTAGGGCTGAAAAAAGAAAAGTCGAGGCAGATTTCTGCAACAGCGGGAGCAGGCCGGTTCAGCGGGATTGCAGTCGTGATTATGCAAAAAGTTAATTAAGGACATGGTGGGAGGCCTGTTTTATGATCAAAAGCATGACCGGTTTTGGCCGGGGAAGCTATGAAGAAGAAAATTTTTCGGTAACGATAGAGATAAAAACGGTCAATCACCGTTATAATGAAATGGCAATTCGTCTGCCGCATTTTCTGAATCCGCTGGAAGACAAGATCCGCAAAACGATATTGGCTTCGGTCAGCCGCGGTCGTATCGATGTATTTGTCAATGCCCATTATACAGGGACTGACGCAGTAAAAGTCACTGTTGACAAAGGGTTGGCCATGGCGTATCATCGCGCTTTGTCTGAGATCGGGCAGGCGATCGGCATTGCCGGACCGACACTCAGTGAGCAGGCGGAGATCTTATACCTGGCTCGCTGCCCGGAAGTGGTAACGGCGCAGGAAAGCCTTTTTGACTGCGATACGTACTGGCCAAGGATCAAAGAAGCTGTGGATCAGGCCGTCAATATGTTGGTTGCCATGCGGGAAACGGAAGGGCAGAACATCGTTGGCGACTTTTATCAGCGATTGGATTTCATCGAAGAAAAAGTTAAGGAAATAGAAGTTCGGGCGCCGGAAATTGTAGCAGAGTATCAGGCCCGGCTTAATGAGCGTTTGACGGCGCTTCTGGAAGAAAAAAATATTGCGTCTGATCCGGACCGGGTGCTGCAGGAGGTCGCTATTTTTGCCGATCGGGTAAGCATCACAGAGGAAATCGTGCGGCTGAAAAGTCATTTGACGCATTTCCGTTCCATTTTGGAATCGTCTCAGCCGGTAGGGCGTAAGTTAGACTTTTTGATTCAGGAATTTAACCGGGAAGCCAATACCATCGCATCCAAAGTAAATGATTATAAATTGGCGCAAAAGGCGGTGGAAATCAAGGCGGAGATTGAAAAGATCCGTGAGCAGGTTCAGAATATTGAATAACAGGCTGAACCGATATAGTGCGGAAAAGGCGGCAAAGGTACACTAGCAAAGGAAGACAGGAGAATTGTATGGAAATTAAGTTGATCAATATTGGTTTTGGCAATATTGTATCCGCCAACCGGATCATTGCGATTATCAGCCCCGAGTCGGCGCCGATCAAGCGGATTATTTCTGAGGCAAGGGATAAGGGCGTTTTGATCGATGCGACCTATGGGCGGAGGACTCGCGCTGTGATCGTTACGGACAGCGGCCACGTAATTTTGTCCGCAGTACAGCCGGAAACCGTGGCAAATCGGCTGAATTCTGATACGGAAGAAGACGAAGACTGATGGAAAGAAAATTAACGAAACCACAAGGTTTGCTATTGGTGGTGTCCGGCCCCAGCGGCGCCGGTAAAGGTACGATCTGCAATTTATTAAGGGAAAAGCTGCCGGAACTGGCCTATTCCGTTTCGGTTACTACCCGTCAGCCCAGGCCCGGAGAAGTGGATGGGCAGGATTACTTTTTTAAAACAGTGCCTCAGGTCAAGGACATGATTTTCCGGGGCGAATTATTGGAGTACGCGCAAGTCTACGGGAACTACTATGGCACACCGAAACCCTATGTCCAAAAATTGCTGGATGAAGGCAAGGATGTGCTCCTGGAAATTGATATTCAGGGCGCCTTGCAAATCAAAAAAGTATTCCCGGGCGGTGTGTTTGTGTTTGTGGTGCCGCCTTCATTGGAAGAGTTAAGCGCCCGCATCTATAAGCGGGGTACGGACAGGGAAGACGTGATCCGGCAGCGTCTGGCCGCGGCTACCCATGAATTAGTGTATGCCAATGAGTATGATTACATTATTGTCAATGATGTGGCGGAAAAGGCCGCGGACAGAGTATTGACGCTGTTGGAAGCAGAACGCTACCGGGCGGCAAGAACGTATTTTGTCGTGGATAAGATCATTCATCCCGGCGCGGATAAGTAATAAGAGCAAAAAATAAATCAAATAAGTAAGGCCTGATACAGGCAAAGATCAGCGGAGGTAATAATATGAGCATGGTGGATCCTTCTATCGATTATTTGGCTACCTTAGTGGACAGCAAATATACATTGGCTATTCTGACGGCGAAACGGGCCCGGGAAATGACAAAACCCGGGAGAGTGCTGCCGGAAAAAGAAGTAAGTATTGCGTTAAAAGAAATCGGCTCGCACAAAATCACCTATACCCGAAAAAAATAAGCAGGACAGCAGTTTAATCAAAGACTCCGGTTTGTCTGTAAGGCGAACAGGAGCCTTTCAGGAAGCGGGGAAAAGCAATGTTGAAGGGGAAAAAGATCGTTCTGGGCGTGTCCGGGGGAATTGCGATTTACAAAGTGGTCGATTTGGTCAGCAAATTACGCAAAAAAGGCGCTGAGATACGTGTGGTGATGACAGAAAACGCCGCAAAATTCGTGTCGCCTTTGTTGTTTGCCGAAATCAGCGGTCATAAAGCGGCTGTTTCCATGTGGGACGGCAGAGATGAATTTAATGTGGAGCATATCGCGCTGGCCAATTGGGGCGATGTGCTTTTGCTTGCGCCGGCGACGGCTAATATTTTAGCCAAAATGACCTATGGTCTGGCGGATGACTTATTGAGTACGGTGCTATTGGCCGCGCCCTGTCCGAAAATCGTTTGCCCGGCAATGAATACAGGCATGTACGAAAATGTGGTCACGCAGGCCAATTTGGCTCTATTGCGCAAACGAGGCGTAGAAATTATGGAGCCGGGCTGCGGGGAATTAGCCTGTGGTACTACCGGCGCCGGACGCCTGCCCGAGGTTCCGGAAATCATAGCGACACTGGAACGCTTTTTTGCTTTGCGGGAAGGGGCGATGCGGGGCGTCAAAGTGATGGTTACCGCGGCCGGAACCCGTGAGCCGATCGATCCGGTACGTTTTATCGGCAACCGCAGCAGCGGCAAGATGGGTTATGCCATTGCGAAAGAGGCCTTGCTGCGTGGCGCGGAAGTGGTTTTGATCACGGGGCCGTCAGCTCTTACGCCGCCGCCCTATGCCAGGGTGATAAACGTAGAAACGACGCAGCAAATGATGGATGCCTGTATGGCGGAGTTCCCCGCGGTCGATGTAGTGATCAAAGCGGCTGCTGTGGCGGATTTCAAACCGCGGGAAGTAGCCGGTCAGAAGATTAAAAAAATCCATCCGGAAGATGGTATGACCGTTGTACTGGATCAGAACCCGGATATTTTAAAAACCTTAGGCAGCGTAAAGAAACAACAGTTTTTGGTAGGTTTTGCCGCGGAAACACAAAATCTTCTGGAAAATGCGGCGGCTAAAGTGAAGAAAAAGAATCTGGATATGATCGTTGCCAACGATGTTTCCATGAAAGGCGCCGGTTTTAACACAGATACAAATATTGTCAAGTTTCTTTATCCTGACGGGAAAATTGAAGCGTTGGAAATTTTATCCAAAGATGATGTAGCCGAAATTTTACTGGACCGGGTGATGGAAAAACGCAGCGGTAAAGCGAACGGATGAGGCATGGACGCTTTCCCTGAAGATTTTGGACAGATTTTTATCTGCATGACTTGTAATTACTTGTGAAAAAAATGTGAATGGCATTGCAATGCAGGTAATTATTGATATAATAATTAAGGCAAGTTAATATTACTCATCACGAGCGGTGGAGGGAACTGGCCCGGTGAAGCTGCAGCAACCATTACGAGAGGGTAGCCTCTGGCAAACGGTGCTAAATCCTTACGAGAAATCGCAAGATGAGAATACGTCTGTAATTCCGGATGCTCTCACAAATGCGAGAGCATCTTTTTTCTTTCTTCCGGAAGGGTCAGGACACAAAAGTTTTCTGCCGGAACGACCAGTGGATTCCGGCTTTTTTATGAAAGGAGCATAGGAGTATGCGCAAATTATTTACTTCTGAATCGGTAACGGAAGGGCATCCTGATAAAATTGCCGATCAGATTTCAGACGCTGTGTTGGATGCGATTTTAGAAAAAGACCCCCATGGCCGTGTGGCCTGCGAAACATTGGTGGCTACGGGCCAGATCCATGTAGTAGGGGAAATCTCGACGGAATGCTTTGTGGATATTTCCAAGATTGCGCGGGATACGGTCTTGGAAATTGGCTACGACCGGGCAAAATATGGTTTTGACGGTTCGACCTGCGGCGTGCTGCTGTCAATCGACGAACAGTCCGGTGATATCGCCATGGGTGTGAACAAATCTCTGGAAGCCAGGTCCGGCTCTGCCGCAGAGGATGAGACAGGCGCCGGCGATCAGGGCATGATGTTCGGTTATGCTTGTGACGAAACACCGGAACTGATGCCGCTGCCTATTTCTCTGGCCCATAAGCTGGCCCGTCGTCTGGCTCAGATCCGCAAGGATAAAACCCTGTCATACCTGCGTCCGGATGGAAAGACCCAGGTGACCGTAGAATATGAAGATGAAAAACCGGTACGTGTTGATACAGTAGTGATCTCTACCCAGCATGACCCGGAAGTAACCCGCGGGCAGATTGAAGCGGATATGATCGAACATGTAGTGAAACCGGTGATTCCGGCAGAACTGTTGGATGCCGAAACAAAGTATCTGGTGAACCCCACCGGCCGTTTTGTCATCGGTGGCCCCCAGGGGGACAGCGGCCTGACCGGCCGTAAGATCATTGTGGATACCTACGGCGGCATGGCTCGTCATGGCGGCGGCGCTTTCAGCGGCAAAGACCCCTCCAAGGTGGATCGTTCGGCGGCGTATGCAGCCCGTTATGTTGCCAAGAATATTGTGGCGGCCGGCCTGGCCAGACGCTGCGAGATTCAATTGGCCTATGCGATCGGCGTAGCGCAGCCGGTTTCCATTCTGGTAGATACCTTTGGTACGGGAAAAATTGCCGATGACAAGATCGTCGCTTTAGTTCGCAGGAACTTCTCGCTCAGCCCCACGGGGATTATCCGCAGTTTAGATCTTCTGCGTCCGATTTACAAGCAGACGGCTGCGTATGGACATATGGGTCGTACAGATATCGACCTTCCCTGGGAACATACGGATAAAGCCGCTGCCTTAAAAGAACAGGCAGGGATCTGAATTAAATAAAAAGAACGGGGCTGTAACATTCGTTACGGCCCTTTTCCTGTTAAACGTCTTGCGGAAAAGCGATTTTCGTTACGCCGGAATCCTGTGTAAGGAGAAACAATGTCCTATTTTGTCTATATTCTGCGCTGCGCAGATGCTACTTATTATACCGGTTATACCGATAATGTAACCAAACGTCTGGCAGCCCATAATGCCGGTAAAGGCGCTAAATACACCCAGGGACGCGTCCCCTGTATTCTTGTATACAGGGAGTCCTTCGAGGATAGATCAGGTGCGCTGAAAAGAGAGTGGCAGATCAAACATAAAATGACGCGCGCACAAAAAGAAGAACTGATTCGCGCCTATGAAGAGAATAGTTTACAAAATTGCAAAAAAGTATTATAATCAGCGTATATTGAATCAAAATAGTGCATCAGATATCAGGTGAATTATTATTTCTCTTGCGTTATTTATCGGCATGCGGAATGATTTTAAGGGATTCTTCTGCCTTGCTGCAGGGTTCGATGGATTGTGACTTTTGACGACGTTGGAACTTACCCGTGCGAGAAAGGACTGATTAAAATAGGATTGACATCAAGGCAAAAACAGATTGCAGAGATCGTAAGACTGGAAGGGCCGATCACCGGTCAGCATATTGCCGATAAGTTGAGCGTGACCAGAGCTGCGCTGCGCTCCGATCTGGCGATCCTGGTTATGAGCGGCATCGTTGACGCGCGTCCTAAAGTGGGGTATTTTTTTACCGGAAGAAGTACGTTGGGGTTACTGACGGAAGAAATTTCTGATATTACCGTAGCGGACATTCAATCCATGCCGGTAGTAGCTAAAAATACACAAAGCGCCTATGAGGCGATTGTCAGCATGTTCGTAGAGGATGTCGGTTCTGTCTATGTAGTAGATGAAAAAAATTTACTGACCGGCGTGGTCTCCCGCAAAGATTTGCTGAAACTGGCGGCTAATAACAGCGGTGATTTAAAATCAGTGCCGGTGGTGATGGCGATGACGCCGTTATCGAAAATGATCATGGTTACACCGGAAACAACGGTGGCCGTGGCGGCTCGCAAAGTGATCGACAATCAGGTCGACAGCCTGCCTGTGGTCAAATGCGTTGATGAAAAACAGAAATGCTACGAGGTATTAGGACGCATCACCAAAACTAATTTTACACGGTTATTCGTTGATATCGCAGAAGGAAGGGGCGTGGGTTATCATAAACGCTAAAAACCCGGCTATTTATGCTTTGTCTGATTCTGTAGGAGGAACCGCGGAATCAGTGATTAAAGCGACCACCAGTCAGTTTACCGAGACGCAGTTTGATGTGGTAAGGGTTCCCTATGTAAACAGCAAAGAACAGATTGATAAAGTTTTGCAGGAAGCTTCAGAACATCATGCCGTCGTTTGTTATACTATCGTCAGTCCGGATTTACGGGAACATCTTGTAGCCCGTTCCGCCGGTCTTGGATTACAGGTAGTGGATGTGCTGGGACCCATGTTGCAAAGCATCGCCAAACAGTTTGTGCTGCACCCCAGAAACCAGGCCGGCTTAATGCACACGCTGGACCATGAATATTTTAAACGGGTAGAGGCAATCGAATTTGCCGTTAAATACGATGACGGCAAAAATCCGTTAGGACTTTCCCAGGCGGATATTGTTCTGATCGGGGTCTCCCGTACTTCCAAAACGCCTTTATCCATGTATCTGGCAAACAAACAGCTGAAAGTGGCCAATGTGCCTTTAGTGCCGGAAATTACGCCGCCGCCGGAACTGTTTAAAGTGCCCCATAACCGGATCATCGGCTTGTTGATCGATCCCTACAAACTGATTGATATCCGGTGTACCAGACTGCAGACCATGGGCCTTTCCGATAAAGCCACCTATGCGGATATCGATCGCATTAATGAAGAATTGGAATATGCCAAGGCGATCATGCGCCGGGTGCATTGTACGGTGATCGACGTGTCCAACCGGGCGATTGAAGAAACAGCCGGCATTGTGCTTGATTATTATTACAAGAACAACACGAAGCGCGCCTGATTGTGTGATCCGGAGCGATTGGAACAAATAGCATCGGTTTGCGCGGTAAAAAGCGTCTGACCGGTTCATCACGATCAGAATCGCAAAATTGATTAAGGACAGTATTGATTAAGGACAGTTGGAATCGTATAATCCGATTAAGCGGACACGATAAATCGAAAAACCTCTGTTTGCTGTACGGTGACTTGACCGTAAGGCGGACAGAGGTTTTTAGTTGTAAATCGGATAAAAAGTAAGAAATTGAGAAAAAACGCAGTAATTTTAAGGAAAAAGAGGATTTTTTCCCCTAACAGAGAATATAGCTATTGTAAGAGCGATGATAAGGAGCGGAGCATGGACCAGAAATATGATGATTTTAAACGCCGGGTAAAGGAAAGCTCCGACATTGTGGAAGTCATTTCTTCCTACATCTCATTGCAGAAGCGAGGTCGCTATTACTGGGCCTGCTGCCCCTTTCACGGAGAAAAGACGCCCTCTTTTTCAGTGGATAAAGAACGGCAGTTTTTTTACTGCTACGGGTGCCATACCGGCGGAGATGTATTCAGTTTTGTAGAAAAAATTGACAATTGCTCTTTTTCCGAAGCAATCAAGGCGCTGGCCAATCGGGCGAATATTCCCATTCCGGAAACGCACCGGAGCCGACAGGATATACTTCGGGAAGAAAAGCGTAAGGAACTATATCAGGTCAATGAACTGGCCTGCCGCTATTTTTCCGCGTGTCTGGAAAAAACCGAGTACGGGAAAAAGGCAAAAGACTATTTTCATAATCGGGGGATAACCGACGAAATCATCAAACAGTTTTCTTTAGGCGTATCCTTACCGGGCTTTCATTCGTTGCAGCTGAATTTAAGCAAAAAAGGCTGCAAACCGGAACAAATGCGGGAAGCCGGGTTGATCCGTTCAAAGAACGGTCGCGATCTGGATGCTTTTATCGGGCGGGTGATGATTCCCATCAAAGACCCCCGCGGACGGGTGATTGCCTTTGGCGGAAGGGTAATGGGAGAGGGGCTGCCCAAGTATCTGAATACAGGGGAGACGGAGATTTTCCCCAAGCGGGAGACCCTTTTTGCCATGGATGTAGCGGTAAAGGCCATACGGGAAGCTAAGGAAGCGATCGTAGTAGAAGGCTATATGGATGCCATAAGTCTTCATGCCGCCGGTATCAATCGTGCGGTGGCATCTTTGGGCACCGCATTCAGTGAGCAGCATGCCAGGCTGCTGCACCGGATCACGGATACGCTTGTGTTTGCGTATGACAGCGATGACGCCGGACGACGCAATGCCGTTCGGGCGGTAGGGATCGCCAAAAAAGAAGGCCTTATTGTTAAAGTCCTGAATGTTCCGCAGGGAAAAGATCCGGATGAGTTCGTCCGGCATGCGGGTAAAGAGGCCTTTGAAAAGTTGGTTAAAGAAGCCCGGGATGGAACGGAATTCCAGATCCGCTACACCATCTCGCAAAATAATATTTCGGAATTAGCAGGAAAAGTGCAATGTGTGTCGAATATAATCCCGTATCTGCGTGAATGCAAAACTGACATTGAAGTAGCAGGTCACATAAAGTTCTTAGCCCAGCAGCTGATGATCGACGAAGGCCTTATTTTCGGGGAATATCGTAAAAAAAGCGGCGCTGCGGCAACAGGACGTGCATCTTCTTCGGTGCCGGTTCTGCCGGAGACAGGAAAGACGAAAATCGATGCCTTAACCCAGTCGGAGAGCAAGTTATTAGCGTTATTCTTCCGGTATCCGGAGCTGTTGGATTTTTACAGCGACAGGCTGCAGAAGACCGGTTTTGTTTCCCCCGTTCGTCAGAGCATATATGAAAAACTATGGGAGATGAAGGAAAAGACCTTCTCTGACATACAAGAGGCTCTGTTTCTGGAAGGGGACGAAGCGATCTGCAGGGAGACCGCCAGAATATTAGCCGAATCAGATCGTCCTGTGCCAAAAGAAGTGCGCGTTCAGGCCGCCGAAGATTGTCTGCGGAAAATGGAACGCAGCGCTTTGCAGCAGGAGTTTGAGGAACATCGGCGTTTGGCCGAGACGTACAGCAGTCTCAATGATGCCAGATACATTGAAGAATTGAGAATTTGCAATGAATTAAGAGGGAAAATCACAAAGCTTTATGGCAACTAACAGAAAAACATCCAACAAAAAATTGAACACGGAAACCGCCGCAGATTTGAAGAAAATTTCCCAATCCGAGAAAAAGACGGAGAAGAAAGGGAAAAAGATTCTGACGCCTGTGGCAGAGGAAAAAGCAGAAATTTTGCTGCCTGTGGAAGAGCCTGCCAAACCGGTAAAAAAGAAAAATAAAGCAGGCAAGGACAGTGCCAAATCCACAAAGAAAGCAGAGACGCCAAAAACATCCTCTAAAGCAGGCAAAGAAGTGCGGGAAAAAGCTGCGGATCACCCCTCCAAGACAGCGAAAGAAGCGAAGAAAACGGCGGAAAAGAAAGCGGGTTCTGGTATTGCTTTGCCTAAAACAAAAGCAAAAGCAAAAGTGGAACGGGTAACATCTGCCGCCAAAGCTGTCAATCCTAAAAAGAAAAACGATAAACCGCAACAGGCGGCAGAAGAACAAGGTGTGAACGAGGTGAAAGCGGCATTCTCCGAAGAATTGCTGGCGGCAATGCCGGAAGGCTTTCCGTTAGATAAGCTTCTGGAGCTGGAAGGCCGGGCGAAAAATAATAACAATATGATTTCCGATGAAGAAATAAACGACGTTCTGCCGGAAGGCATTAACACATCGGAAGCCGTAGAATTTGTGATTGATTGTTTGCAGAGCAAGGGCATTAATATAAGCTATTTCAAAGACGATGAAGACAGTAATGACGCGTTACCTCCCGCGGAGGATGAAGAAGCTGTCAAAGAAAATGAAGAAATCACGGAAGCGGAGTTAGCAACTTCCATGTCGGTACCTGACGGTATCAACATCGATGATCCGGTGCGCATGTACCTGAAGGAGATCGGCAGAGTGCCTTTGCTGCAGAGCGAGGATGAAGTGGAACTGGCTAAGCGGATGGATAAAGGCAAACAGGCGGAATTCGTTTTAGCCGGTAAGTCCGTCGCCGCCGAAAATACTGCGTTTAATGCAAAAACAGCGCTTACGAAAATGCTGCAGCGTCTGAATGAACTTCTGAAGACCGAATGTGCCGCGGCAGAGTTGCGTTCTATTCCTTTTGCGTTCCGCAAGTTTTCCGCTAAACGGGCGGCCGGTGAAGAATATACGGCCGAGGACTTTGTATCTGCTGCCGAACTGTTTACGAAAAGTGAACGGAGCCGCATGCTGAGCCTCTTGGAAGAGGAAGGGGTCGACTGCGGGGATTGGGAAAAATTCGTGCAGCCCAGATCAGAGCAGATCGAGCCGGAACCGGAGAATATTTATGAGATTCGAGCCATTTTAAATTTATTGGAAGTTCGTTTGCAGAATTCAACGAATAAAACCAATTTGAAGAAGTACGATACGGCCAAAGAGAGCTATGCCAAACTGTTGATCGATCTGAAAGAGCAGGGAGATGCGGCAAAACGCTGTTTGTCCGAGGCAAACCTGCGCCTGGTGGTCAGCATTGCCAAGCGTTATGTAGGGAGAGGTATGCTCTTTTTAGATTTAATTCAGGAAGGAAATCTCGGGCTGATTAAAGCGGTTGAAAAGTTTGACTATAATAAAGGGTTTAAATTCAGTACCTATGCTACCTGGTGGATCCGGCAGGCCATTACCCGCGCCATCGCCGATCAGGCCCGTACTATCAGAATCCCGGTGCATATGGTGGAAACCATAAATAAACTGATTCGTGTATCGCGTCAGTTGCTGCAGGAATTGGGGCGGGAGCCATTGCCCAAAGAAATTGCAGAACAAATGGAAATTACAGAAGAACGGGTGCGGGAAATTATGAAGATCGCCCAGGAACCGGTTTCTCTGGAAACCCCGATTGGCGAAGAAGAAGATTCGCATTTAGGCGACTTCATTGAAGATCATGACGCGCCGGCGCCTGCCGATGCCGCTTCTTTTGCGCTGTTGCGGGAGAAACTGAACGAAGTGCTGAATACGTTAAGTCCTCGTGAGCGTGAGGTATTGGAGTTACGCTTCGGTTTAAAAGACGGCCGGCAGCGTACATTGGAAGAAGTGGGACAACACTTTGGCGTGACGCGGGAAAGGATTCGTCAGATAGAAGCCAAGGCCTTGCGTAGATTGCGCAGTAAACGATGCACTCAGCTGCGTGATTTTGTAACAGACTGATTCCTGCTTTCTGATCCGCTCTATAAATAGTAATCTTTCTTGACATGAGCAATAAGTTCGAGTACAATATTTATTGTTCGACACGGGCCTATAGCTCAGTTGGTCCAGAGCCGGCGGCTCATAACCGCTTGGTCGTAGGTTCGAATCCTACTAGGCCCACCAACATTTTTAAAATTTAACCAAGTGACATTTAAGCTGTTCGGTAGCAATCATGCCGAGCAGCTTTCTAGTTTGGGATATTTGCAGAAATGCCTGGTATTCATAACGCCAATGAACATAAAAAAACAGAAGACAGTTATTTTCAGGCCCTCGGTATCCGGAGTTTCGAGCCCGGACCGGAATCCTTAAAAGACATGTCTGCTGTTACAAATCGTATTATAGATAGTCAAAGAAATGGTATGTTTCAACGCTGCTCAAGCGCTGTTTTTCAAAAAAATACCCGTACATTTATATTAAAATTATAAAAATTTCAAAAAATCGCTAAAAACAGGCAAAAAAAACAAGATAAGTGCTTGCAAACACTGCTAAACACTGGTATCATAATATTAGATGCTATAGGTAGGGCATCCTGATAAAAATTTCATGTAAAGGGAGATTTTATTATGAACAAAAAAGAACTCATTGTAGCTGCAGCAGCAGCATCCGGCCTCTCTCAGAAAGATGTTGAAAAAGCATTAAAGGCTCTGATTGAAGTTACTGTAGCCGAAGTTGCTAAAAAAGGCAAAGTGCAGTTAATTGGTTTCGGTACGTTTGAAGCACGTGAACGCGCTGCTCGTACCGGCAAAAATCCTCAGACCGGCGCTCCGATTAAAATTGCTGCTGCCACCGTTCCTGCTTTTAAAGCCGGCAAGGCTTTCAAAGACGCTGTAGCTGTAAAAAAAGCAGCTCCCAAAAAAGCAAAAAAAGCAAAAAAATAATCTGAAGTGATTATGAACGGCCTGTCTGTTTTCAGACAGGCCGTTTTTGCGTGAAACTTGCGTCTCTTTTAATATATAGGTATAATTGATAAAACAAGAGAATTATGTAGAGGCAGGGTGAAGTATGATTTCCATTGGAGAAAGGCTGATGCAGGTGGTTTCTATGGTACCGCCCTGCCAAAAGATGGCTGATATCGGTACGGATCACGGGTATGTGCCTGCCTGGCTGTTAGCGCATAAGGTCTGTCAGGCGGCGATCGCTTCCGACATAGCGGAAGGCCCTTGTTCCGCTGCTCAGGAAACAAGACAGCGCTATCAGTTACAGGACCGCATGGAAATACGCCAGGCTCCCGGCCTGCAGGGACTGAATCCGGGGGAAGTACAAGCTGTCGTCATCGCAGGGATGGGGGGCGCTACGATACGGACTATTTTAGAAGAATGTCCGGAAATTACCAACACCGTGGAAACCTTTATCTTACAGCCGATGAACGCCGCCTCGTTAGTCAGAAAATGGGCTGTTGCCAATGGGTATCGGATAGCGGAAGAAACGCTTTGCCGGGAACAGGGTCGTTATTATGTGATCATACGGTTGGCCGCAGGGCAGGAAAGCACTGTTCTATCGGACTTTGAGGCAGAGATAGGCCCTTGTATTTTACATAACAAACCGCCTTTGTGGCAGGAATACCTCAGGCAAAAAGCTGTGTATTTTCAGAAAGTCTGTACGCAGATGGAACGCAGCCGAACGGCCTTTCACAGTGAAAAATATCAACTGTTACAAAGTTATTGCCGCCGGATAGAGGAAGTAGTATCGTAAAATTCATATCGTTCCATATAAAGGAGAAGTAACGATGGATCTTCTGGTCAAAGACATGGTTAAAATTTTAAATGAAATGGCGCCTCCCCGTTTGGCGGAAGACTGGGATAATGTAGGCCTTTTAGTAGGCAGAATGAAAAAACCGGCACGCGTGATTTTATGTTCGCTGGATTTTTCCAAAGAGGTTTTGGAACAGGCGCAGACCGTCCATGCAGACCTGATTGTTACCCATCATCCGGCTATTTTTAAAGGGATCAGGCAATTAACCGACCTTGACTGGCAAACAGCATTGCTGTTGCAAGCGGCTCAGGCGGACATCGCGGTCTACAGCGCGCATACGAATTTGGACAGCGCGGTGGGCGGTGTTAATGACATCCTTGCCGCTTTATTGGAATTGACCAACGTGGAAGCATTAAATGGTGAAGAGGACTCTTTAGAAGGGCTTGGCCGCATAGGACAGCTGGCAACGCCCCTCAGTGCCGAAGCGTTCGCGCAGAAGGTAAAAAAGGCCTTGCGTCTTCCGTATGTTACCCTGATTTCCGCTCAGCGCCCCGTGTCTAAGGTGGCGGTCTGCGGCGGCAGCGGCATGAGCCTTTTAAATGTAGTGGCGGCTTCGGGCGCCGATACCTTTGTGACCGGGGACATTCACTATCATGACGCGCAGGATGCGGTGGGAAAAAATATTAACCTGATCGATGCGACGCATCAGGGAACGGAGCTTCCTGTGGCAAATCATATGGCGGATCGTCTTTCTTTGCGTTTGAGTAAAGAAAACTCTGCGGTGAAGGTGTTGGTGGCCAAAGAAACAACGCTGATGCGAATCCTGTAGCTTCGCCGACGCTGCTCGCCAACGCTGCGGCAATACACTCCTTAAAGTAGTTAGACTACAAAATACCGGTTAAAGTCCACCGCATCGGAATGTATTATATGTCACAAGGAATAAATTTTTAAGAAAGGAACGTATGGTAGTAGCTTCTGACTCTATCATACAAGTATACCCATGATTAGTGAAATTAAAGCCGGAGAGCGTTTTTACCAGCCGGTGGTACTGCGTTTACAAAAAGTAGGCACTTCCTCGAATGGCGGTGTTTTTGCCAAGGGAACGGTGGAAGACAATAGCGGTAAAGTGCAGTTTATTGCCTTTGAAAAGGATATTGTCAATCGTTTGCGGAATCTGGAAGGGCCCAAAGCCTATGTGATCGCCGGTCCTGTGGATATCGTAAAATATTCCAGCAACCTGGCCTTGCAGGTGATCATTCAAAAATTAGATCCGATCATGCCGGAAGACGATATTTCAAATCTGGTGCCGGTAGGGGATTTTGACATAACGCAGTATCAGGCAAAGCTTGCCGGTCTTATTGAAGGAATTCGTACGCCCAGCCTGCGTATGCTCCTGCAGAAAATTTTCAGCGGTAAATTTTATGAAGACTTCTGTAAGAACCCGGCCGGAACCAAGATGCATCATGCCTATCTGGGAGGTCTGCTGCAGCATTCTGTGGATGTCGCCTCGCTGGCGTCTCTTATGGCGGGTGAAATCGGCGGGGCTGATAAAGATATTGTGGTGGCGGGAGCGTTGCTGCACGATATAGGCAAGGTAAGAGAAATCTCCGCCGGTATCGGTTTCCCCTATACAACGGAAGGACGCCTGTTAGGTCATATCACGTTATCGGTATTTCTGGTCCGGGAAGCGGCGATGGAATTAAAAGTACCGCTGCCTGCCCTGCAAAATCTGGAGCATGTCATTCTGGCCCATCACGGGGATAACGAAAAAGGTTCTCCGATGGCTTGCGCTACGAAGGAGGCCTTTATCGTGCATTATGCCGATGAGATCAATGCGGTCATGAATCAGTTTGAAAGAAAAAATAAGAAATTGCAATGGGATTTTAACCCCATGCTAAAGCGGTATTTGCTGCTGAATAAAGAAAATTAGTAAAATCATAACGAAATGACTTGATGTTGTGTGTCGTCTATGGTATACTTTGTTTCGCATAAAGAAACAAGTTAAGCTTGACGTTCGTATCGTCGGGCCTGGTTTCTTTTACTAAGCTATTTCAGTCCCTTCGAGGGATTGCGATAGACCATGTGAGTGTGAAAGGCAATCGCGGCGTCCCTGCGGGGACGGTGAGGAAAGTCCGAGCTCCATAGGGCAGAATGCCGGATAACGTCCGGCGAGGGAAACCTCAGGGAAAGTGCCACAGAAAAGTGTACCGCCGGGCTTCGGTCCGGTAAGGGTGGAACGGTGCGGTAAGAGCGCACCAGCAAGTGAGCAATTACTTGGCTTGGTAAACCCCATTCGGAGTAAGACCAAATAGGGAAGGGATGAAGCGGCCCGCTGAACCTTCCGGGTTGTGTCGCTGTATCCTGGGAGTAATTCCGGGAATAGATAAATGATTGCCGCCGCTTGTCGGAACAGAACTCGGCTTATTGAACACTCACTTTGTCAATTCGGCTGCCGGAAACGGCAGCTTGTTTTATTTTAATTTACCTTTAATAGTGAAAACTCTTACAGCGAAGTGCTGCTAATCGCCTGGTTGACAGATGCGCATAATGACTTCTAAATGACGCCATAATGACAAAAGGACGAAAACCTTTAAAAAAGTTCACAAATAAGGGCGAATTTTATGGTATAATACTTTTCGTAATGAACTTTTGTCATGAAGAGGAAGAAAGGATGTGCCGCATGCCAGTCAGAAAGCTTGCTTCTTTGTTACTTGGACTAACGTTGTCCTGTTTCTCTTTTTCCATGACTTTTGCGGATTTTGCTTATGGTGACCGTGGAAATGAGGTTATGGAAATACAGAAACAGTTAGCCACCCTGCATTACAGCGTGGGAGAATTGGATGGAGTATTCGGACCGGCTACGGAACAGGCCGTAAAGTCGTTCCAGGCAGCAAAAGGATTAACCGCAGATGGTGTGGTAGGCGATGCTACCTACCGCAGCCTTATGAATAAAGAGATGCCGGTCAATCGTTCCGGCAACAGCGCCCTGACACGCAGCATCCTTCGTACAGCCTATGGTTTGCGCGGTGTGCCTTATGTGTTCGGGGGAACGTCGCCTTATGGCTTTGACTGTTCCGGCTTTACCAGTTATGTGTTCCGTCAGGCAGGCATTTCCATTCCCCGTATGGCTGACGGTCAATACCATGCTTCGACCCGCCTGTCCTCCGCGAATTTGCGGCCGGGGGACCTGGTGTTCTTTACAACGTATGCCGCCGGTGTTTCGCATGTCGGCATCTATGTCGGAAACGGCCAGTTTATCCATGCTTCTTCCAGTCGGGGCGTTATGGTGTCGGATGTGTTTACCGGCTACTGGGGCGCCCGTTATATAGGGGCCGGCAGAGTATATTGATCGTTGCGTCAAATACCGGGGATTTCGTACAATGGATGCCAGGGATCTCGTACCATGAAATGGCTTTTTAAAACAGCTGAGCGCTGCATCGTTCTCAGCTGTTTTTTTATTGCTGTAAACACAAAATTTAGGCGCGGAAGCGTTTTACATTTTACGCATCATTTTCTTGTGTAACTGCCCCATTTGATTTTGTAACTTATATTACATTTATAATTTAAGAATAGAAAGTGTAAAATTGACAATCAGTAAGTTAATTTGATATAATTATCTAAATAAATTTATTGTGGATATAGTACCTGAGTATGGATATTTAGTAATATCTAAGGAGGAATAAGTAATGAATAAAGCTTACAAAGTAATCTGGAGCAAAGTCAAAGGTTGCTATGTGGTGGTGTCGGAGCTGGCGAAGGAACGGGGAAAAAATAACTCGCGCGGAAAACATGCCCTGCTTGCCGGCATTGTGATGGCTACCCTTTTAGGGAGCGCTCTTTTCCCCGCGGATATGGTTTATGCGGCGGACGGGGCAGCGCACTATGTTAACGTTGCTGTGAATACGGGCAAGACCATAGAAGCAAGAAAATATCCGGGAGAAACCATTGAAGAATCCGCTATCGATCCGGATGTGAACTATGATCTCTCCGCGAACCCCACCATCAACGCCATCAGTATTGGCGCGGAAACAAGCGCAGGGGCGAATGGCGCTGTCGCTATGGGATTCAAGACCATAGCAAAAGGAGAATATGCGACCGCTCTCGGAACAGGTTCGGCAGCGTATTCAAAAGGGGATCTCGCTCTCGGCTGGAAAGCGTATACAGATTGGAACCAACCGAATAAAATCGCGATCGGCACGGAATCCACCGCGTTGAAAGAAAACGGTATTTCCATCGGTACCAAGAGCAAAACTTGGTATGACAACGCGATCGCTATCGGTAATGAAGCGGAAACGGGCAACAAAGGCGGCGTGACCAGCAATGACTCGATCGCTATCGGTAATAAAGCGAAAATCCAGGGACAGAAGAACGTCGCGATCGGCTCCGAAGTCACTGTGGGCACAGGGTCAACCAGTAGCGGCAGTTCCTATGTCGTCGCCATCGGTAGTGAGTCCCACGCCTACGACACGGACAGCGTTGTCATCGGCGGTCACAGTGAAGTTCACGAAAATGCCGTTGTCGTTGGTAACCGTTCCAAAGCCGACATGCAATCGGTGGCGGTGGGCAGCGGCATTGAAGCGGGCAAATGGTCGGTTGCTATCGGGTTGAGCAGCAAAGCGAAGAATCACGCGATCGCCATGGGTTACTCTTCGGAAGCATCGGCGGTGGACTCCGTCGCCTTCGGTAATAATGCAAGTGCCAAAGGACTCGGTGCGATTGCCATCGGCGGTAACTACGATCGGCCGAACGAAGGGGCGCAGGCGTACAGCGGTGACACGATTGCCATCGGTCGCGGCTCGGTTGCCGGTAATGAAGAGGATACGGCAACGGTGTATAATAGCGTCGCTGTCGGACGGGAAGCCAGAGCGTACGGTAAAAATTCGATCGCATTGGGCGGAACTGCCAATGTAGGTGATATCTGGCAAAAACAATTAGCTGATGGCGGTACGGCGATCGGCAGCAGTGCCAATGCGGCCTTGGAAAACGCTACGGCGATCGGATATCATTCGATAGCCTATGCGAAAGACGCGGTCACTATCGGCGCGAACACCAGAGCGGATATCGATGGTGGCGTGGCGTTGGGCAGTGACTCCAACGTAGGCTCTTATAGCTCTTCGAGTTACGGCAAAGCGGGTAAAGTCGGTTATGATCCGTTGGGAGCCGGTGCGGACGAAACTTCCACGTGGAAGGCTACAAAAGCGGCCGTTTCTGTCGGTAATCAGCAAAAGGACATTACCCGACAGATTATCAATGTCGCTGCCGGTACGGACAACACCGACGCGGTCAACGTGGCGCAGCTGAAAACTCTCGGGCGCAAAGCATGGAAAGACCTTGCTGAGGCGAAGGATCAGCTGGGGGCGAGAATCGCTACCAATACCGGAAATATTACCAAACTTTCCACTCGCGTAGGCACAAACGAGCGAGATATAGTGGGCCTTAAGCGGGATGTAGATACAAATGATACAAGAATCAGATATTTATATGACAATATGCCTTTCAGGCATTTCATTTCCGTTAACGAAAAAAATACTAATAAAACTTCACCGAACTACAAGAATAACGGAGCAAAAAATGTAGGTTCTATTGCGATCGGTGTCAATACTGCTGCTTACGGAGACGATGCCGTTGCTTTGGGAGGAAACTCATTTGTCAGAGGACAGGGCAGTGTTATTGTCGGTGAAAGTTCGGACAATTATACCGGTGGATTAGATGCTAAAGAAGGACAGTTTGATCAAAGCATTATCCTCGGATCAAATAACACCATCTTTGCTCAAAGTGCGGAAAATGGTGGCCGGGAAGATAAAATTATCGGGAACATGAACAGAGTAGAGGAGTCCCATGGCACCTTTGTCCGCGGTACGGGCAACATGGTGTATGATGCGTATAATGATGAAGCGCTGACTGACGACGATAAACAAAAAGAGCAGGATTTCCTTGATCCGATTGACGGTGGAGACCCGATCGGTCTCTTCCAAAAAGGAAGAAGCCATGTCACTGTCGAAGGTGACGGTAACATGGTCGCAGGTTCTCTCTATACACAGGTTTCCGGCGTGGGTAACGAAGTTTCCAATTCGCAACCTGACGAGAATGGGCCAAGCACCCCGAGAGTAACCTACAATATTGTAACGGGCAACAGAAACACCGTTGTCGACTCAAGCCATAACCTGATCATAGGTGACAACCACGAGTTGGAAAAAGTGAATGGAAATATTATTATCGGCTCGCTGCAAACGAAAGCAAAAACCGAAGCATCGAACGTGACCATTCTCGGCAATGACGCCAACGTCAGCGTCGAAGGCGGCGTCGCTTTGGGTACCGGTTCCGTAGCAAGTACCGCTGCCGGTGTTTTCGGGTACGATCCCGCCACGGACAAAGCATCCACAACAGACAATGCGACATGGAAATCCGGAAACGGCGCGGTCTCTGTTGGTACGCAGGATAAAACAAGACAGATCATCAACCTCGCCGCAGGGACAGCGGACACCGATGCGGTGAACGTAGCCCAACTCAAAAACAGCAAGACCGCTGTCGAAGCAGGCGACTATGTGACCGTTACGAAAAAAGCGGAAGACGGAAAGGGAACGACCTACACCGTCAAAGGACCGAAACTCACTTCCGTAGACACCAATTTGACGGTTACGGATGAGGAAGAAACGGTAGCAGGTACGACGGATAAGAAGAAAGTAGGCTACAAACTCGAACTGAGCAAAACGCTCACAGGATTGGAGAGCGTAAGCAGTAAAGTGTTCAAAGCGGGTGATAACGTCACGCTTGGCGAAACAGGTCTTACCATTACAGGCGGTCCGTCTGTCACCACGACAGGCATTGACGCCAACAACACTATTATCACCAACGTGGCAGCCGGAGCGGCGGATACCGATGCGGTTAACTTCGGACAGCTGAAAGACGTAAAATCTATCGCGACAACCAACGAAGGTAACATCACCAAACTGAAGGCAGGCTTCATCGTGAAAGACGGCGGAAAGGGCAAGGCGGACGTTACACTCGGCGGAGATACGAAGCAGGAAGTTACCTTCAAAGCGGCCGTAGACAAAACAACGCAAGCAACGGCGGATACGAAATCACTGTCCTCGTCCGTTGATGCAGACAGAAATGTCACCTACACGCTGAATATGAGCCAGCTGAAAAAAGACCTCGGCATTACCGAAGGCACTGACGGCGTCATGAGCTCTTGGAAGCTGAAAGCAACGGGTGGCGATACAACACCGCAGGAAATCAAAAACGGCGAAGCTGTTACTTTTGACGTAGCTGCAGCGGATAAAGGACTCACCGTCACAAGAGACGGAAAGACAATTAAGTACGGTATCGAAGGCAGTAAGATTGACCTCGATGGCAATACGAGCATTACCAATCTGAGTAATGAAATCGAAAAGAGCAAGATCCATTATTTCTCTGTCAAATCGGATGACAGCGCAAATCCTGCCGGAACGAACTGGAAGAATGACGGCGCGAGCGGCGAAAACGCAATCGCGATTGGCAAAGATGCCAAAGCCAAAACGAAAGCGTCAGTAGTGGTTGGTTTGAATGCGTCATCCGACGGTGCGGCCAATGACGGAGTCGCTGTCGGTAATACTGCTTCTGTCACAGGCTTCGGCGGTGTAGCAATCGGGCGCGGAAGCAGTGCGGAAGGCCAGGAAACGGTAGCGATCGGCGCCGGTGCCAAGGGCGTGATTCATCGAACCGTAGCCATCGGCGGCCAAGCCAATGCAGGCGGATTCGGAGCCGTAGCCATCGGCAGAGATAGCTCCAGCAACGTGCGTGGCGTATCTGTCGGTATCGAAAGCAACAGCAAAGAGTTCGCCGTATCTGTCGGTACTAACAGTTTCAGTAACTTCCGCAGCGTTGCGGTTGGTGAACTGGCCAATGCGGAATCGAAGTACTCTGTAGCGGTTGGCGACCAAACGGCATCGTACGCAGAGGCGGGAGTCACCTTGGGTAATAAAACCCGGGTGTATGGCGACAGCTCCGTGGCAATCGGTAATGAGGCAAGGGTATCAGGAAAACCGTTAACCGAGGCAGAATTCAACGCATTGCCGGATGCGGAAAAACCATCGTATAAGGTACAGATAGCTCGTTATCCCAACCCTGCTGATCCGGATCATCCGACTATTGAGAAAACATATTTCAAAGTTTTCAACGCCGCAGACTGGAACGCTCAAACGCATTATAATTCTATAGCAATCGGCACGACTTCTTTCGTGGAAGCAAAAGAAGCGATTGGTATCGGTGCGGCTACATGGATTCATGGCGACCGCGGCGTAGCGTTAGGATATACGGCTACGTCGGGAGAAAAAGGAACGGCGCTTGGCGCAGGAGCGCAAGCCAAGGCTAACGCAGGTGTTGCCTTAGGTGAAGGCGCGGTGGCGGATACCGCTGCGGAAGTGGCCGGTTATGATCCCAAGACAGGAAAAGCATCCACAGAAACTACGCCGACATGGAAATCCGTGAAGGGCGCTGTATCTGTCGGTAACGCTGACGCGACACGACAGATTACCAATCTTGCCGCAGGCAAAGAAAACACCGACGCGGTAAACGTGGCGCAGTTGAAAGCCGCGCAGACTCATTATTTCTCTGTCAATGCCGACCACAGCAGCTCTCCCGACGGCACTAACTATAACAACGACGGCGCCAAGGGCGAGAACGCTATGGCTGCGGGTGTCGGCGCCAACGCCAAAGGAAAGTATGCCACGGCCCTGACTGGCGGCAATGCCGGCGGGGATTATTCCTTTGCCGTAGGACGGGAGACGACAGCCAGCGGAGATTATTCCACGGCCATGGGATCTGAAACGACAGCCAGCGGAGATTATTCCACGGCCATGGGATCTGAAACGACAGCTGGCGGAGAAGCTTCCACGGCCATGGGATCTGGAACGACAGCCGGCGGAATTTATTCCACGGCCATGGGAGTTGGAACGACAGCCAGTGGAGAAGCTTCCACGGCCATGGGAGTTGGAACGACAGCCGGCGGAATTTATTCCACGGCCATGGGAGTTGGAACGACAGCTGGCGGAGAAGCTTCCACGGCCATGGGATCTGGAACGACAGCAGCCGGAATTTCTTCCACGGCCATGGGAATTGGGACCATAGCCAGCGGAGATTATTCTACGGCCATGGGAAACGGAAGCGTTGCCGGCGCCGAAAATAGCCTGGCAGCGCTGGGCGGCGTGGTCGATGACGCCGCCGCTAATTCCGCCGCCATGGGACAGGGGGCGAAAGCCGCCGTGGCCGATGCCGTGGCGCTGGGCAGCAAATCCGTGGCCGACAGAACCGCCGGTGTCGTCGGGTATGACGCCAAAAGTGCCGATCATACCGCCGATACCACCGGCACCTGGAAATCCACCCAGAACGCCATCGCCGTAGGCGACGCCGCCAATAACATCACCCGCCAGATCACGGGCGTAGCCGCAGGCAGCGCAGGCACCGATGCTGTGAACGTGGCCCAGCTGAAAGCTGTCAATGACAAGCTTGGCACCACGATTAACGATGCGGCCAAGTGGACGATTAAGGACAGCGGCAATGGCAAGAAAGTCATCAATAAAGACAACGATCTGGTAGTGAAGGGTGACGATTATATCACTTCCACCGTCAACAACAGCGGTTTGTCGTTGACCATGAACGAGGACAAGCTGAACACGGCCATTACCAGCAACACCACTGTTCAGAAGAACAAGACGGATATCAGCAATATCAATACGTCCGTCACCAACATCACCAACAATCTGAACCGCGGTTTCGTGCTGAGAGCGGGAACAACGGATAGCACAGGCAAGACGATCGCGCTGGACGGCGACGAAACGCCGGAAATCAGGTTTAACGTGGCCGAAGAGGGCAAAGGCCTGACGGTAACACGCGATGAGAATACCGTGAAGTATGGCATTGACGGC